>BNJU01005082.1_pt1 | contig 145428 bp, 175 predicted proteins | sample 8539281 | NCBI WGS metagenome assembly BNJU01 (sample SAMD00202456, study PRJDB9452) | human saliva metagenome | isolation source: human saliva | place: Japan | reverse complement strand
CGCAAGACCGGGGTCACTTTCAACCATTATACTTTGCTGACGCCACGGCAGAACGGTAAGACGTTCACCCATGTCTTTACGAGATAAGAACGGCAAGGCGATTGGCGAGTCAAAGCAGTACACACCGCGTTCTTTCTATGACGTTACAGTGGGCCATCCGCTGAATGGTGCATTCCTTTATGTGATGAACGACCCGCGACATCCTTATTATAAGACCTATGAAGTGCGTATGATCGCCACACACATACGACGGACATAACTGGACTTATCTCAATCTCCGATGGACGAAAATCGCTCAGTTGGCCATTGCATCCATTAAAGACGGCCACAAAATGTACAGCAGTTACGACGTTGGAAAGCAGCTGATCGCAAGCGAGGTTACGCTCGATCTTGATAACTACGATTATGCTTCGCTCACCGGAACAACTTATAATATGAACAAAGCCGACCGCATCCGTGCTTTTCGACAGTGGCTCAACGCATGCCATGACGCTTACAGCTGTCGACGTAGACAGGCAAGGTAAGCCCGTGAAATGGAAGGTAGAGAACAGTTAGCCCCTCTTATGGGCATCAAGGTTACCTCATCATGACCAATCGTTGGTTCAATGAGTTCATGTCTCCGCCTTGTTGTTGACAGGAAATATGTTTCAGAAAAGGTGCTCAGCAGCACAGCAGAAGCTCGATATGCGTGTTGCAAGACGACCCATTATTCCAAGATGACAAGTAGAAATGCCTTTTCTTGCCTCTTTGCTTCAGCCTGAATTTTGAGCAGAAGCAAAGGGACAGGAAATGTCTTTCACATTCATATTCTTTCTTTTTCCTTGTCTTTTGCGGTATGTCTTTTAGGAAAACAAAACTTCATTTTTGTTGATTTTTATTGCTTAAAACATGCCTTGATTTTTCTTACCAAATAGAAATTTCGAAGCCATGAATTTCGCTTGAAAGTGGGGTTTGCCCTGACGAAATCTGTCTTTCATTCACTTTTGCCTGCAATATGCGTCACTTTACCGCGCCAAATGCGTCAAACGGTCTCGCTTTCTGCTTCATTTCAGGTTGTAATCTGCATCAAATTACAAGCTGATTTGACGTGATTTTTAACTGTTGTTTTTCCTTGTTTTACTCAATAACTTGCTGCAAACTCGTAATATTTTTGATAGTCAACAGGTTGCTAAGCAGGCGATTTTCGGGCGTATTTACAAAAATAAAAAGTCTCGTTCTGAATATTGAAATCTCACAAGGTGTTTTGTAAAATAAAATCAAAGCCGTTTATCCTTGTATCTTCTTCTTTGCCATTGAGAATTCTGTTGCCTGAGATTTCCCCGCTTCTGATGTGTTGTAGAAGGCTGTTCTGTATATTCCCATCATTGAAAATACGAAAACATAGAGGCAAACGGTTTGCAAGAAAGAGATGTCCGCATGTCAATAGAGGCATAGGGGAGGCGTGAAATGGCGGTAACGGAAGTGTTCATCCAGCCTGTTATGGTGGTCATGGCATTGAAAATCAGGTTTTGCAAGGCCACGAAAGGTGTGGAGAGAACTGTCAGAAAGGCAAGATAGAGTATGGCGGTCGCTGCCGGAACAACGATGAAATTGGTCAGGAGGAAGTATGTGGAGAAAGCGACCGAAAGTAGTGAAGCAGCAGGAAACGTGAGCAACTGGGCTGAAAACGACACGCAAATCATGCCCCATGCCCATCGGAGCAGGCGAGTTATGGGGTTGAACAACTGAAAAAGCGGTTTATAGGCACGATGAGACATACCGGCTACGGCCATGAAAGGATAGCTGGAAACCAACGTCCCAGCGTCATGGGTTGGGCTATGAGAATGATTAATGCGGCTAAGGCAGGCGATGTTGAGACTGATGTTTTCGCGGCCAAAGCAGACTGACAAACGCGTAGATGGTGAGCATCACGGCACTGCGAACTACCGAGGGTGGCAGTCCAACTAAGAAGGCAAAGGCCCAAATCGTGAGGATAGATAGTGTCATTGCAAATACATTTCGGCCGAAAACGAGCAGGAAAAATGCCAAAGATAATGCCGATATGCAGTCCCGAAAAGTGCCAGGATATGACTGCCTCCTGATAGTGCATAGGCTTCGTGTGGCTTTTTACTGACAGCCTCTGCGGTGGCTCAAGACCATGGCTTGGAGAATGGCGTAGTCTTGATTGTCGGCATGGGATGACGATGCGAAATGTCGTATGATGCGGTCGCGAAAACGGCGGACTTGGAGTGTAGCTCGTTGCCAGCGACCCAATGTCATGGACATTCTGCTGTCTGAAACTGCCAGTAAGGAATGAATGTTTCGGCCTGATAGCCATGCCGTCTGAGCCAAAGTGCATAATCAAAATGGGCATTGGGCCAACGGTTTTGTGGTTTTTCAAGAACTGATGAAGCAATGATGCCATTGCAAGTTTGCAGTTGCATCGGTCTGTTAGGGGTCGTTCAGGAAACCGTTGCCCTCACGGTAATGGCATTGCCGAGCGGCTGCCCGTTGAGCTTTGTCAGCAACAAGTCACATCGCCAAGTCTTGCCATGCAGGGTCGGAGTGTTGCTGATAATGGCCTCATAGTGGCTTTCTCCGTGAGGCAACTTGCAGTCGGCATGCTGCTCACTGCGGTTTACTAACGTTGCACCTACCGTCAGCGTGATGACGAAAATGCAGCCGTTACGCCATGCTGCTCGCTTGGAAAGCAGTGCCAAGGCAATGCCCACGCAGGCACAGATGAGCCAGAAGCCTGTGCCAAGTGTGGGGTAACAGGCATAGCCGACAGCTATTCCGCCTATCAGAAAAAGGGCAATACGCAGCAGAGGATAGCGTTGTGTGGGCCATTTATCCGCATTCCTACTTCATAACCGGGGTTCTGTTGAAGATTACGCATTCATCTTCAGAATGTTTCTCGGGATAGGGAAGATATTGGTAAATCGGCTCTCTTCGCCTTCAATGGGCTGTCGAAGATCGTAGGCTTTGTGGTAAAGACCGAAACGGATAAGGTCATTACGGCGCCAGCCTTCCCACATCAGTTCGAGCAATCTCTCTTCAAGAATATTGGAAAGTGTGGCAGAACGCGATGTCATTCCTGCCCGTTGGCGCACGAGGTTAAGCTCCTTGTCTCCGCTTTTTGCCGTTTCTGACGAGGGCTTCGCCTTCATCAGCACCACATCGGCATAGCGGAAGAGCACGATGTCATTGCTTTCGCAGTCGGCCATCATCATAGGCTGTGCGGTCAATCTCATATTTTTGCCATGCGTGCTCCGGCCGTTTTCTCATACTTTCGTTTCCGTGAGACTGCATGGCAACCTCAGTCGGGGTAATAGATCAATGGCTCGCCATTTTCCAGATAAACTACCTTTCCCATCCACGCGAACGGTATCGCTGAAGAAGTTTATTCTGTAGCGTTTGTCTTCCTGTGATGTCGCCATATCCGTAGGTTTTTACTGTTGAAAGCGTGGCACAGCTGCCGTTTTCTGCGCTCCATTCTATATGCTCCTCCATGGCTGTAATGACGGCTTCGGAAGGGATAAAAGAACTTGTTGCTGTAGAGTCTTGTCCATTGGGATGGTAAAGACTGATTCTCGTTGGAGTTTTCATTGTGTACACTGAAGTTGCTTGCATAGTCACTTTCGAGTGTATATCCGGCTTCGGTTATCTTGTCACAACAAGCAATACATGCCTCCAACGCTTTGAGTTTCTGTCCGTTAATATCGAAAGTCAGCGTGTCATCATGAAGATAAACTTCATGATTGAGCAGGATTTTAGCCAGCAGGAAGTAAGCCACGGGTCGCGTGAAACGGCCATAATAGTTGCCTTCGTGATTGCTGTGTGCATTGGGCAGATAGGGAATTGCGGCTAAAAGTTCGTTGATAAGCGTGGTGGTTACTTTCTTTCTGGTTGACTGTTTTACATCTTCCAAGGTCACACCTTCCTGCATGACAAGGGGCACATTGCCCCATATGTCCATGATATAGAAGTAGAAACAAGGCACGCAGTCCACGTGCTTCTGCGTGTATTCCTATATTGTTCGTCGGTAAGAAGTTGCTTGTGCTGGTCTATTTCGTAAAGTGCGTGGTTGCAAAGTGACACGCTGCCATAGAGATAGTTCCATGTGTTGAGGAGCGGAAGATCGGTAGATGTCCACTCATGATGATAGAGATTCTGCCAGAACCCGCCGTCATACCAGTCTGCCACCACGTATGGGAAGCATTGCTCGTCAGTGGAAAAAGGTGTTGTAGTCGTATATACCCTCGGTTGGTTCCTTGTAGTCCTGACTGTCAGAATAACCTCCAATCTGGTGGTAAAGGCTGCACGGTGTTGATATATAGGTTGCTGGCCGATGTATAAAGCTTATCTTCTTCAAGCTTGTCTTTTGGAGTTTCATCAAGACAGGCATTGAAAAGCAACGCCATGACTGTTGCCATGAAGATATGAGTGATAGTGAAGAGTCGTTTTCCCATGAAAAAGAGTTGAATTGAATGCTCATGCCAATAGAATAAGCGCGATAAGGAGGATAGGTTTGTCGTCAATGCCCAAAAGTGCCATTGACGATGTAGCTGTTTATCATGGGTGTTCTGTCCGCTGTAGCTTGTAATGGTGGCTATATTGTTGATAGAACACGACAGACGGAGGGCGCTGATATAACGTGACTTGACGGAGAATGTTCCAGCCAATCGCAGATAATCGAAGTTAATATAGTCTCCACGCTCCAACCAGTGAGTCTGTAGCAATCTGGTCTTTGATGTTCATCTGTGGTGCCTTAGCCATTACATTTGATAGTCTGGAAAACTTGATATGTTCATGTAAGTGAGGCTGGTTCCATTGTAGATTTTATGCCCAAAGGCACCGTTTATCTGTAGAGATACATCAGAAATCTCTAGCGAAAGCTGATGTTTGAAACCCAAAGTCCATTTCGGAGTGGCTTTGTCCGGCAATATAACGGTCGCCTCCGTCTTCGAGGTTTACACTCCCGTTATGGTCTAAGTCAGCGATAGTATAGCTGTAGCTTCCATTGTCGTTGAGGTGCAGTCCGGTGCAATGAGGCAGATAGAACACGCCGAGTGGCTGCCCCACAATCTGATAAACGATGTTGTTGTTACCGCCATGAAAGCCTGCACCATTAAGCTGTCCGATGCTTATGATATCGGCGGCAGTGAGGTTACTCCCTTTGTAATTGCCTGAAAGTGAAATCAGTTTGTTCTTCTGGAAGGCCACATTCATGTTGATGTTCAACTCCATATCTTTCTTTGTTATCGGTATAATTCCGAGTCCAAACTCAAGACCACTGTTGCTCATCTTACCTAAGTTGGCTAAGAACTTATTGAAAGTAAAGGGTGGAACAGGCACGTCATACTGGTACAACATGTCGGTAGTGAGACTGTAATAGTATTCTGCAGTGAGCACAATCCTGCTGTTGAGAAGTGCTATGTCGGTGCCAATGTTGAAGGTACTGCGCGTTTCCATTTCAAATCGGGGTTCGTATTGCGGAATTGTCCGAATGTAGTTGTGGGCGAACCTTGCGCTATCAATGACGCCTGTGGGACGCAATAGTGACCATTGAGTTGTAGGAGTCAATGCCGCCTTGATTACCACTTTGTCCATATCCTGTACGCAGTTTCCATAGGTTGATGACTTTATTGAGGGGCTTGAAGAACGGTTCCTGGCTGATAACCCACGTGCCGGAAACAGATGGAAAGAACCCCCATTTGTTGTTTTTCCCAAAGAGACTGCTGCCATCGGCACGTAGATTCATATCAAGGGTGTAGCGTTTGAGCAACGTATAACTGACACTTCCCATCACAGAAGCTAAGGAGGGATCGCTGTATTCAGATCCAGTTCCACCATAGGGCGCGTGGAACCGGCAGCCAGATTGTTATAGCCGATGTCGTTGGTAGTAAAGCCTTTCACTGTCGTCCAGAAGCCGGTACGCTGGCTTTTCTGATATTCTGTCATGGCTGTTGCATTGACTTCGTGCATATCCCATTGATGATGATAGTCCAATGTGACGTTGCCTAACCATTCTTCGCTTTTGTGTTCACCACGAAAAGCCTGTCCCTGTGCCCACACCCACGTAGGATAATACGAGGCATTTTTCAAGCGATGTATAGCTGTAGCTGCCGAAAACCGCGGTTGAGTGAAGGATTACGCGAAATCAAGCCCCAGATGCGTGTTGAAGTTCAGGCTTTGTTCATGCTCTTTCTTATTCAGTTCGGCCAAAGGTGAGGCTATCTGACTGGCTGCCCCATTGCGATCCCAGCCACCATTTGCATTCTTTCCTTCCCGGAAAGTAGGGTTTTGAGTGGTTGCTCCATAGAAAAGTTTCTGCTCATCTGCAATGAATTTGTTCTTCTGTGATGAGCCGAAGACCTCGAATCAATCTGTAACAGGTCATCGAAAGCCTTTTGTGTGAGGTCGAACTTAGCCACGAAGTTGCGGCTTTCGGTGATTTTTACGACCATATCATGCCGCATTAAGCCGACCGAGCACGGTAGTTGCTGCTGGGAGAACCGCCACTGAAGGCCACATGATGGTTCTGAACGAAGCCTGTTCTCGTAATAGCATCTTGGAAATCAGAGTTATATCCTCCGTCAACATACTTGAGGCCGAGTCGTTTGGCAGTGTTGATGTAGTCGCGTGCAGACAGCATTTGGAGTTTATTGTATTTTCGTTCGAAGCCTATATTGCCGTCATAGCTGATGTGAAACAGGCTTCCATTGCCTAGTTGTCACCTGAATGACTCCCGAAGCGCCTCTTGAACCATATTTAGCCGTTTCCGTGGCGTTCTTCAGTATGGCGAAAGCGCTCTATGTCGGCAGGATATACGGTGGAAAGTGTTGCCAAGTCACCGTAGACTCCGTCGATAATAACGAGTGGGTCGTTGCCTCCTGTGAGTGAAGTTGTACCGCGAACGCGTACACTATTAAGCTGGGCCATGCGGTTTTCACCTGAAGAAATGTTCACACCTGCCGCTTGTCCGCTCAACGCATTAAGCGAGTTGGTGACCAATCCTTTCGTTCATTTGCCGCTCTGTGATAATGTCAATGGGCCCTTTGAGACACGTTGCGTGTGAGCTGTTTGATAGCTATGGAGTCGATACCCTTAGTGATTTTCTGTGCCATTGCAGCAGGCATTGCAAGGAATTGAAATGCGATTAGAATGTTTAGGTGTTTCATGTTAGGGCTATATATTCGTCATGTTTATATTGCAAATATAATAAAAAAAGGAGAAGTTCGACACTTCTTCCTCATATTTCTTTAAAAAGTGCGGCTGAAATCAATTGTTCTTCTTGTAATACTCTAAGCCCAACTGTACGTTCTTCTTTAATGCTTTCGATGAGTATGTAGCTCGCTGACCCCATCGACATCCATCTTGGCTGCCTTCGAAACGCTTTTTCCGTTGTATTCTGTCAGCAAAGTCTTCGCTTTGTCAAAGAACTTAGGCGTTTCATGATTAGAAGTGCCTCGATTTTCACAACTTTATCCTGTTTGATATATATCTTCACAGGGTTGTTCCCTTGAAACCTTTGATGCCTTTTCCCAATAGATTGGTGTTGATAATCGTCGTATCATTTTCCTTAGTCATGATGTTATCGGCAGGCATTGCACTCATCATGATTACAACCATCGCACATGCTGTGAGGTTGTGAGTAGTCCATTCATTCTCTTTTTCATCGTTTTGCTTTTTAAATTATCCGTTAAAACGTGGGCAAAGATAGCGAAATAAAATGAATAGTGCGGGCTATAGCGGGTAAAAATTAGGTTTTTAACCTTGCAGAAGAGCGGAAGCAAATAATGTGTTAATTCTGTTCATGATTGTTTACAAATGTTCTCATCATGCTTGTAGATTTGAACTGAAGTCCTTTCTTGGTCTAAATAAATGCTGTTTTTGGGCGTTTTGCAATATATTGATCAGTCAGTCAAGTTATGAAACTCAAGGTGATTGCACGATAAAATCATGATAGAAAACGTTGTAACTTGTATCAAGTTACCATGCAATCTGTGCAAAATACGTGGCTAATTTGACTCACTTTTAGCGTGTAAAGTGATGCAGATTGCAGGGTGAAGTGACTGGAATTGTAAATTGAAAGGGTAAAAATGAGAATACAGCCATTAAATGACTTCCATAGGCATTGAAAGTGGCTTTTCATTTCTATTGGTGAGGATGAGAAATGTTAAAACGAGCTGATATCTTTCACAAAAGAAGTAGAGGTGCTACAAGGGCTTTGATGTTTCTTCTTACTGCTATATTATACAGTCACCTAGCCTCGAAGCCTCTGAAGACAGCTTGCTTTTTGAGAGGCAGGGGCGGTATGAGTTCATAAAGGGGCTTTCAGAACAGCACATCCTTTAGCTTCTGATACAAGAATGATAGCGTCAGAAGCAGCAGGCCAAGGCTGATGAACACGATAATCTTGCCGAGTGCAGGCATTGTCCATACGTCGCTGAGGACGAGTTTGCCTAAAACAATGCCGAATTCAGCCAGACTCACATTCTCACTTCCTTGCTCTTGCAGCGCATGCCGACAATCATCAGCAGGAAAGCTGCCGTGCCCAGAGAGAGCGAGAAACCCGTGTCGAAACTCGGATTGCCGAATGAGCAGCAAAAGACAGGCGCCTGTGAGCCACACGAGTGTGGAAATGACGGCAAAGAACGGCTGTAATTTCTTTGTTTCCCAATGTAGTGCCAGCATCTTCCACATGATATAGCCCATCAGAGTCGCGACAACTGATGTTGTTACCCATTGCAGTGTGAGCACTGTGGTACTGCGGATGTCATAGCCACCCCATATCGTTACCATATAGACTATGGTGACAAAGCAGAGCAGAATGAGATAGGCCACCTTGTATTTCTTACTTTAAAAAGCGGCGATGAAGCACGAGAGAGCCGGCAAGAAGGATAGTTGCTATCGTCAAGGGTTGGCTTCATGGGCTATGTCTTCTGCCAAATAGCATGTAAAGTCGTTGGAGAACGCCATGTAAAAGTCATAGGAAGCCTACTGCATAGGCAATGACATTGCAGGGAGTGTAGTGCAGAATGCGCCAGCCTTTGCTGAAGAGTCGTCTGTTGCGTTGCATGATAATGGCTGCTGAACGAAGCAGTGGAAATGATAAACAACATGAGGAAGTTGCTGTTGAGGAACAACTTGTGGCTTGTGTCTTCGTAGGAGGTGTACCAAAGGATATAGTATGTCAGACTAAAAGATTATAGAAAGGAACAGCAGTATGGCTGCGCTGCGCTCATAAATGACGGATTTTTTTCGTATAAAAGTCAAAGTAGCAGCACGGACTCTGTGGCCCAGATAATGAAAAATGGTTGTATTGGTGAACAACAAAGGTACACCTATTGATGCGAAAGCTATCGTCAGAGCAGACATAGTCTTGCGCAATGTGTCGTGACCCGATATGCGGGAAAGCGTAGGTAGAGGTAGAAAATGAGATTGACAAATGCGATGAAAGAACGACAGATAACCAGGCTCATTGATGAACATGTCGCTGTCTGCTATGACGCATCCTCCATATGAAGATAAATAAAACCATTGAGGGTGATGACTGCCATGAGTGCCCTGTGCATGCGTTGACTGCAAGACGGTTGCATGTGATGAGACGCACGGGAAGCAGGGAAGATGAAATAGAAGAGCGTGCAAACCCAAGCACAAGGAAATTTGATTTGCAGATTATAGTAGAGTATATAGCTTTCATAACAGTCAACCATAATATAATATAAGTGAAAGCAAAAAGCCACGATGGGCAGCAATCCCCATTTCTTATAGAATGCAAGTGCAAACATGCCAAGGTTGAGAATGGCGAGATAAGTCTGTAATGCGATGATGCTTCCAGAGTCGGTACTGACGATAAAGGGAGCAATGAAGCCTCCGACAAGGGCCGTTACAGCTAATTCGCAGCGGTCATAGCGTATGGAAACAATGGCCATGAATATCGTTGTGAGGCAGAGAATGACGAAAGCGGCCGTTTTGAGAGAACAGCTGATAATAGTGGAAAGCAATGGAAACGGTCAGATAGAAAAACGCCGAACGCGCCGCCTGCGAGCAGCGAACTGAATGTGTGATAACGCTTGTGGAGCCACTGGGCCAAGCCCAGCATGACAACACCGACAGCAAATCCCATGACCGTGCGGGCCACTTCTGTTGATCCAGTTCTGGTCAATGGCGTACTTGACAAAGTATCCAATACCGAGAATAAACACTAAATACCAATCTTCCCAAAGAGATTTTCACCGATAAACTTCTCATAATTGGTTGTCTTTTCGGTCATTTCCTTCGGTTGTTCTGTATTTGCTGTCGCTTCATCCGTTGGGCTAAAAGGCGTCTCCTCTGCTTTTGTTGAGGGTTGTTGGAGTGGGATAGCGTTATTTATCTGTTGGTGCAACTGAAGCTTCAGCAGGCGCTATGACTGACGGTTGAAAATGGAGTAGTGGCAGTTTCTTGTTTTTCCAAAAGCTTCCTCTGAAAGCATCAGCGCCTCCGTTTCTGGTGTTTTTGACGGGCACATCTACCATTGGTGGCTGTTGAATAGCTTTCCCCAATGACAACCGTTTCTTTAGTTTCGGTCTCTGCATCTGTGGCTTTTGTGGTACTTGTTTGTGTTTCAGTGCTGCTGCATGCTGTATTGTTGTCTTTTTGTTCCGACTTCTTCTGCACAGCTTCTTCAGGCTTTTTCATCAGCAGAGTGCACTTTATTTGCAAAGCGAATTTTTTTCAGCGTTGACAGTTCCAATCTCATGATTGTGAGTGTCTTGTTGATTTCTGATAGTCGCGTGAGGATAGTGATGAGAAGAGCTCCCAATACGATTATGGTAAGCAACATCAACATGGTTGACGATATATAATCCATTGTCTTATTTTGTTGTTTTTGTGGTAAAGATAGTAATTATCATGTAGATTGCAAAACATTCTGTCAATTACTTTCCGTGAATTTCATCCAGATGGTCTTTCCTAAGAAATGAAACTTGCCTCTTCCTACGAGCTTGGGAAGAGGCAAGAAAACGTGATAAAGCTTTAATTCTGTTTGGCAGGAGAAGTCGTTGTCGTGTTATCATGATGAAGCTCTTGGCGTCGGCAGCCCGTGCAATATAGGCATCGTGCGTCACCTTCTATCTCTGAGTAATGTTGTATGGGCATCTTGCATTGGAATTCTGGTCTGTGTAGATTGTCACGGGTATCTGATATCGAGTAGCTTTGATAGGAACGAAAGGGTATGTGTTTCTTTTCGGTTTCGCATTATGCTGTTGATGATGTTATAGTCAGGCATACAATATATTTACCGCGCACACGTTATAATATATAAACTCAGGAAAATAAAACAGCAATGATAGAATATATAAAGGGAGAACTGACCGAACTCACGCCGGCTTTTGGCCGTTGTCGAAGCTGCAGGGGTGGGCTATGCTCTCAACATTTCATTGACCACTTACAGTGGTATCCAAGGCAAGAAAGCAGTGAAACTCTATGTGCATGAGGCACTCACTACGGGCGGTCGTGATGACAGTTTCACGCTCTACGGCTTTGTCAATAAGCAGGAACGGGAACTCTACCGCCTGCTCATTACCGTCGGGAGTAGGTGCTAACACGGCTCGCATGATGCTTTCGTCAATCGAGTCCGGCTGAACTTTGTAATGCAATCGCCAATGGTGACGAGAAGATGATTAAGGCTGTAAAGGTATCGGCTTGAAGACGGCACAGCGTGTCATCGTTGATTTGAAAAGACAAAATCATGGCAAGTGGCATTGCCGATGAACTGCATGTGGGCAGTCAGAAGAATAGCATTGTGGTGAATAATGCCGTGAAAGATGAGGCTGTGGCAGCATGACAATGCTTGGTTTTTCTCGCTCCGGTGGCTAAGGTTGTTGTGGCTATTCTCCAGAAGCAGAGATATGCCGGTGGAGCAGGTGGTGAAAGAGGCTTTGAAACAGTTAAAATAACGCTAAAGTTATTCTTTGAGTAAGAAAAAGCATACGTATTATTGGATTTCTGATGGCTTTTGCGGTCAGTTATGCTCTACTGTGCCTTTCTTCCAGCAGGAAGTGTCCTCCCGTCAGCAGCGTAATGGGGGTGCAAAAACAGGGAATATCGGGCAGAAACGGATACGGCGAAGCGTGCCAGAAAAAGCCGCTTTGGCGCATTCAACGCACACAACCTATAAGTTGAGCGACCTTGATAGCAGTGCACTCGAGTTGCAAACGCCCTGATTTGCGTCAACAAGTCATCTATAATGATACGCTCAGCGGTTATTTCTTTGGTCGCAAGCTTGCGGAACCTATTTGTCGGCACCCATAGTGATGTTGCCCGGACGAGTATATGAATTGGACTGGCAGGCAACAGAGGTATGCTTTCTGCAAAAAGAATGCAGAGATCTTCAAGCTAAAGGAAAAGACAGTTCGATTTCACGGATATGCACTTCGATTTGGGCCCCTGCCGAAAAGATTTTTCGGCCCGGGTGGTGTGCACATTCGTACGCAGGGAACAGCCGAATCTGAAGTTTGGCGCTACGATGAAAAACGTGGAGAACCCTGCTTTGACTATCAACCGACGCCATACTACGACGATGAATTTCGATGAGAAACTCAATGTCAATGTCAATGGAAAGGTTGGAGATAAGGTCAACATGAACCTGAACTATAACACTGATGCAACTCTTTGACTTTGATGCGCAGAACCTGAAACTGAAGTATGAAGGCAAGGAAGACGAGATTGTGAAACTCGTTGAGGCGGGTAATATTTCGTTTCCTTCTAATTCATCTCTTATCAGAGGTGCGACTTCACTCTTCGGATTGCGCACGGATTTGCAGTTTGGAAAGCTCAAGATGCAGCTTGTTGCCTCGCAGAAGAAAAGTTCTTCGAAAGACTGTTTCGAGTAGGGAGGTAGTGCAGTTGACGCCTTTCGAGTTCAGCGCGGCTAACTATGAAGAGAACCGCCACTTCTTTTCTTGCGCAGTATTTCCGTGACCATTATGCCGAAGGCATGCGGGCTTTACCTAACTTGAAGACCGGTATTAACATCGGACGTGTAGAGATTTGGGTGACCAATAAGACGGGAACAACAACCAATACACGTAATATTGTGGCATTGACCAGACTTGGGTGAGCATGCAAATGTGAGCAATGCGCATCTTTGGGCAACGACAGGTATGTCGGTTCCGAGCAACAGGGCAAACACCGAATATGCTGCCATGGCAGGCACTACAATGCTGCCCGCGACATAAACCAAACTTCAACGGTGCTTGACGGAGCCGGATTGACGGGATGGAAGTGACTATGAAAAGTTAGAGAGTGCACGGCTGTTGAGTACTTCGGAATATACAGTGAACAAGGCTTTTAGGCTATATCGAGTCTCAACGCGGGCATCAATACAGATCAGGTTGTGGCTGTAGCTTTTGAATATACTCATGGCGGACAGACTTATCAAGTGGGGCGAGTTTGCGGGTGATCGTACGAATGTGAGCGAAGCTTTGTTCGTGAAAATCGCTGAAGAATACGAGTAGTAGTCCCTCGCAGGGAAACTGGAACTTGATGATGAAGAATGCTCTATCGGCTGGGCGATACCGTGGAGAAAGAGAGGTTTGAGACTCGATGTGAAATATCAGAGTGACACTCTGGTGTCTACTTAAGTTATATCCGGAGGAGCAAGTTAAGAAGCAAACGATAATCAAACTGCTTGGGGCTGACCGCCTTGATAATAATAATCGTCCCAACAGTAATGGCTATTTCGACTATGTAGAGGGCTATACAGTAAGCAATGGACGTGTTTTCCCCGAGCCTGAACCTTTCGGACGTGATCTCTACCGACTGCTTGTGGCTAAAGGTGTACCCTCTGCCGTTGCACAGAAATATGTCTTCAATGAGCTTTATGACAACATCGCGGACTGCTGCCAAGCAGATGGCAGAGAAAGACAAGTATAATCTGGTGGGGCAATTCCGCGGTTCTTCAGCCAATATCATATCCTTGGGTGCTTATAACATCCCGCAAGGTTCGGTGGTTGTGACGGCAGGTGGTGTGAGATTGGTAGAGGGTCAGACTACAGTGTGGACTATAGTGCAGGCGAAGTGACTATTCTCAACCAGAGCATTATCGATGCTGGTACGGCAGTTAATGTGTCGCTTGAGAGTAACAGTGATTATGGTATGCAGCGTAAGACGATGTTCGGCGTGAACTGGGAATACGATTTTTCACGTAATTTACAGTTGAGTGGTACGCTGCAACATCTGTCTGAACAGTCGCTGACAAATAAGGTAACAATGGGCAGTGAACCATTGAACAATACCTTGTGGGGACTGAATATCAATTGGAAAAAGGAGGCCAATGGCTCACGGATATGCTTGATAAGTTGCCTTTTCTGCATTTGACGCAGCCTTCACAGATTAGTTTTACAGGAGAATTTGCCCAGCTATTGCGGGTAGAAACAGTGGAACGCAGGATAATGCGTCTTATCTTGATGATTTTGAAAACACCACGAACAAGATTGATATCGCCATGCCTGCATCGTGGATTATATCGAGTGTACCTTCTACTTTCCTAGAAAGCAGTGACAAAACTACGTTGGCAAGCGGTTTCAATCGTTCGCAGTTGGCATGGTATACGATAGATCCGTTGTTCACACGGCGTAGTAGTTCGCTCACACCTGCTCATCTGAAGAGCGATTTGGAGCAGCTTTCCAACCATTATGTCCGTGAGGTTGCAACGCGTGAACTCTATCCGAAGAAAGATATTAGCAACTATAATGGCTCGTCGTCGACATTGAATGTATTCACTTGGCCTATTATCCTAACGAGCGTGGTCCCTATACTTTTAATCCCAATCTGAACAACGACGGTACGCTTCCCAATCCTGAAAGGCATTGGGGAGGACTGATGCGAAAGCTTGATACCAATGATTTCGAACGGGCAAATATAGAATATGTAGAGTTCTGGTTCTTGATCCTTTCATCTATTCAACCGAAAAGCCAACGCCAATGATTATGGAGGCGATTTCTATTTGAACTTGGGTGAGGTTTCCGAAGATGTGCTCCATGATGGTAAGAAGTTTTATGAAAGTGGTATGCCTGTCGATGGTTCACAGAGTTATACGACGACACAATGGGGTAAGATACCTACGTCAAGCATCGTCAGTTATGCCTTTGCAACGACTAAGGGAGCACGTGCCTTGCAGGATGTGGGCTTCAATGGACTCAATGATGAAGAGGAACGACGCTTTCAGTCTTATCAGAATTTCCTCACTTCTATACAGGGACAGGTGAGTGCTGCAGTATGGGATTCAATTTATAATGACCCTGCAAACGATGACTATCATTATTTCGGGGCTCTGATTGTGACCAAATGAAGGCAGACATCCTGCGTCGATACAAGTATATCAATAATCCACAAGGCAACTCTCCCGACAGCGGTTCGAGCGGGAACGCTATGATACGTCCTACAAGACGACGCCTGATGTTGAGGATATCAATCAGGATTACACGCTCAACGAATATGAGAAAATATTATCAGTATCATGTGTCAATTCGTCCTAATGATATGGTTGTGGGGAGTAATTTTATTGTAGATAAGCGTGATGCGAGTGTGAAGCTGCGCAATGGACGAACGGAGAATGTCACATGGTATCAGTTCCGCATTCCACTCAGAGAGTATGAACGGCGTGTTGGTTCGATTTCTGATTTCACGAGTATTCGCTTCATGCGTATGTTCCTACAGGTTTTAAGCATCCTATCGTGTTGCGTTTTGGAAGTTTTGATCTCGTGAGAGGAGATTGGCGTGTCTATGAGACGGAACCTTGATAATCATACAGGTTCAGGTACGTTGGCTGTCAGTTCAGTCAGCATTGAAGAGAATGGTGACAAGACACCTGTTAACTATATCCTTCCACCAGGCATCAATCGAGAACAGGATCCGACGCAGCCTCAGTTGATTGAAAGCAACGAACAGGCGTTGAATTTCACGGTTAACAACCTGTCACATGGCGAGTCTAAGGCGGTCTATAAGAACACAACGGTAGATTTGAGGACTAGTATAAGCGCTTGCAGATGTTTGTGCATGCAAAGTGCCTTGGAACAGAATACGACACAGCTGATGATAATCAATTGGCAGTATTCATACGCTTGAGGGTCTGACTATAAGAATAATTATTATGAGTACCAGATACCTTTGAGCTCACTCCTCCAGGCAAATACAATCTCAATTCGCCAACGGACCGTACTGTTGTTTGGCCGCAAGATAACATGATGGATATAGCATTACATCTGTTTACTGATTTGAAAAAGCAACGCAATATTGCAAAAAGCTGCAGGACATGCTAACTTCATGCAGGCTTTCACGGCATATGATAAAGATCATCCTGCCAATCTGATCACTATCCTAGGTAATCCTTCCTTAGGTGAAGTGAGGACAATGATTATTGGTGTTAGAAACCTTTCGGGAGATGTGAAGAGCGGTGAAGTGTGGGTTAACGAATTGCGTCTGAAGGAGTATAATAATAAAGGTGGCTGGGCTGCTAACGGCAATTTGAATGTTCAGTTGTCTGATTTGGGCACGGTGAATGTACGGGACGTTATGTCAGTGATGGTTTTGGTGGCCTTGAAAGCACGGTGGCTGAACGTACGCAGGAAAGTCTTTCAACCTACAGTGTGACGACAAGTTTGGAATTAGGAAAGTTCTTTCCTGACAAGGTAAAGGTCTCTGCGCCTCTTTACTATTCGGTAAGTCATGAAACAAGTAGACCGTTATAATCCTTTAGACACCGACATGACCTTGAAAGATGCGTTGGAATCAAGTTCAAAAGCAGACGGGATAGTATTGAGGCCATTGCGGTGACAAAGCGGATCAATACAAATTTCTCTCTGTCAAACGTGCGAATTGGGGTCAAACAAAGAATCATCCGATGCCCTTATGACCCTGCAAACTTCTCTTTTTCTCTACAGTCATTCCCATAGCTACATCGAGTGGTAAGACCACGGTTTACGAGAATGAAGACAATTGGCGAGAGGGTCAATCACTAATTGGTCGCCGGTTTACAGAGCCTAGGGAACCTTTCAAGGGCATTCGAAGCAAGTCGAAGTGGTGGGATATCGTGAAGAAATTTGGTCTTAATTGGTTACCACAGAACTTGGGATTTAATACCGAGATGACACGCAGTTACTATGAGTTGCAGGAGCGGATATGGAGACTTTGGAGCCAAACCGACTGCCGGTGAGTTTCAATGAGCAGTTCCTTTGGAACCGAGACTTTACAAATTCGTTGGGATTTGACACGCAATCTGCACATGAATTTCCAAAGTGCTACGCGCTCACAGATAGAAGAACCTTACACACCTATTAACAAAATGCTCTATGCCGACCGTTATCATGCGTGGAAAGATTCCGTTTGGACGAGCATCAAACGCCTTGGAACACCCGCTCGATTATCAGCAAACGTTCACGCTCCTATCAAGTTCCGCTGAGTTGCCACCCTATTTTCGACTGGATAAAATGCTGATACGCAGTATAATGCCAATTATACTTGGGTGCGAGGAACTGAAACTGAGAAGCATATTAGTCTTGAACACGATTACCAACAATCGAAATCTGAATTTGAATGGGTCTTTCAATATGGAAAGATTATATAATCATATTCCTTTTTGAAGAAGACTAACGAGCGTTTTAATCGCAGAACAGTTTATAATCGACAGCCTTCTACAAAGAAAAAGATTTTCGAAGACCGACCATACACGACAGGCTTTTGCCTAAGAATAAGGGTGGTTTTTGAACAGGAAATTACGTTGTGTCCCGATACAGTTATTGCCATAACGCATGGCAAACACAGTCATGACTCATCGTAAATGCACCGTACAGAGGATGGGCATAGTTTCAAATTGAAGTTTAAAAAGATGGATGATAACACGCTCCGCATTACGAATAAGGTAGATTCTGCCATAAAACTGAAACTCACTGTGAATACAAAAACACCTTTGGAAAAGAGAGTTGGTATCGTACGACACAGAGTCTGGCCAGTAGTGATGATGTTGAGGAGTGTTGATATCAGCTATCGCAATCAATATGCCACGACCTGCCGGGCTTCATGCCTAATGTCGGGAAGGCTTTTGAGCAGAGTCGCAGTAACGGATTACTCTTCCGGGACTTGATTTCGCGTTCGGAGTGATAGGAGATTCGTACATTGACAAGGCACTTGAACGCAATTGGCTTCTGCAACGACTCTGTTGCAACGCCAGCTGCCACTACTTCGACTGCAGATCTGCAGCTTCGAGCTACCTTGGAGCCTTTCCGCGACTTCAAGATTGACCTTAATGCCACCCGTGTCTCAACCAAGGCGCGCAGTATTCAATATATGTATGCAGGTCGCCCGACAACACAAAGTGGTACATTTTCAATGACGACAATATCTTTGGGAAGTGCTTTTGAAGGAATAGGTAATGCAAATAGTGGTTATCACAGTAAGACTTTTGATAGGTTCTGTAATCTTCTTGACGGTTTCGAACAGCGTGTTGAGGCCCAATATGTAGGCAGCAGATATCCTGCCGGCACATCTTTATGCAGGGCAAAGCTTTCAATCCAAACAATGGGACTGTATCGAGATACAGTGCAGATGTAATGATACCTGCATTCCTTTCAGCCTATACAAGCGTGAGCGGTAAAGGGCTTGATATCTTCCCTGCAAACGAAATTACTCCCCAATTGGTCTGTTCGTTATAGTGGGTTGGTTCAGTTGCCGTGGTTCCGCGATGTATTCCGTAGCTTTAACATCAATCATGGATACCGCAGCATCTATACGGTTGGTTCTATGCATCGTTCAGTAGTTATCAAGAGTATATGAATGGATTGGGCTTTGTCGTTGATGCAACATCGGCAATCCTGTCTCCCAGCAGTATGTTTAACGTCTCAATGGTAAGCATCAATGAGGCCTTTTCTCCATTGTTGGGTATTGATATGACCTTCAACAGTGGCATGACTGCCAAGTTGGAATATCGGACAGTGCGGAGCTTAAACCTCAGTATGACAAGCGTTCAACTGAATGAATCATTGAGTAGAGATTGGGTGATGGGCATTGGATACCGTATTAATGATTTCAAACTCTTTGGAATGCAGACCCGACGCAAAGTAAAGCGCACGAAAAAAACAGCGAAAGAGACCGAAATGCAGGCAGAAACAATGACGAAACGCAGTGGGGTAAACCACGATCTGAACCTCAATCTCGATTTCAGTTATCGCAGACAGGCTTCGCTGACGCGTGATATCGCAACGATGACCAGCAATGCAAGCAGTGGAAACTCTGCGCTTAGATTGAGCTTTACTGCTGATTATACGCTCTCACGTATGCTTACAATGAGCTTCTTCTATGATTTTCAGAATAACACTCCACTATTGAGTAGCAACAGTTATCCTACATCAACGCGTGATTTTGGATTGAGTATGAAATTCTCTTTGACACGCTAAAGCACTCAAAAACAATGATGATGAATAATATAAAAATAGAAAAATGCCCAGCCACAGCAGGCTTCTGATATCGCTTCTTTAATCATGTTGGCAATGAATCATGCTTGCTGTCAGTATTTTGCAGGCCCACATCACACGCTTTCCGACTTTCATCAGTTGATGACTCGCCTTGTTGAGCGGCATGATTCGCAATATTCCTATCTTCATACCATAGTAGCTTTGGATGGAAAAGATGTCATTGGTTGCTGTGTGAGCTATGAGGGGGGAAGGTTACATACATTGCGCCGTGCATTCATTGATGAGGCTTTGGCAAGCTTTGGCATTGATTATTCCGACATGGAAGATGAGACTCAAGCCGGCGAACTCTATATAGATAGTCTTGCTGTTGATGCTCACTATCAAGGTAAAGGCATAGCGACTGCTCTGCTGAAGGCCACATGTGAAAAGGCTTTTGCCCTTCATTTGCCAGTTGGTTTATTGGTGGATAAAAGCAATCCTGCAGCAGAACGCCTCTATACACGTCTTGGTTTCCGCTATGTTAACGATGCTTCCTGGGGATCACACCCGATGAAACATCTGCAAAAAGCTTTTGATAAATATATATATAAGGTGGAGCAGGGTGCTGATAAATCTTTAAAAAGTCCTCAATGATAGCATGTTTAATTAAAAAGTATTAAAAGGATGAGAGTTTATTGCCGTTTTATTTGGAATTATGAAAACTATCATCTATCTTTTTGTATCGTGTTTTTCATGGTATTAGATTATTAGGTTACAGAAGATTGGTTGTCGAGACAATCAATTTTTATGCTTATTGCAGCTTTCAATTTAGATATGAAAGCTGATTATTTTACACCAATATCATTATTTATTTCATAAAAGCATTCTGCTAAGGAATTCGTTGTGTAGCTTTTCCTGACTTTTTGATTTGCTCAATCCAATAAAAAAGAGATGCATTAGGATGAAATGCATCTCTTTTCTAAAGTTTTATGCAGCACTTTATTTATTCTCTGCGTCTATTGTTTTAATCTTCTGTTTGACCAATTCCAAATCGTCTTTTGAGTCTCTGTACCTTGTGGTTCATCTCGTCAATGAGGCTATTTCCTTTCTTACTGCTTGCATTCAGGAAGCCAAGATTATTCTCATAGGGTGTTGATTTCTTGTTTCAATCCTCATAACGGCGCATCAGACGGGCACGCTCATTGTCAAGAGCTTCCTCACGCTTAGCTATCATTCTTCAGATTATTTTTGAAATTATCCAGTCTTCTCTTGGCTGCAGTGATGTGAAGATCCTTATAGAGCTTGTCAAGTACTTCGTGATATTGTTGGTAAAGCTTATCTTTCTCTTTGTAAGGAACATGCCCAACTTTACTGTATTCATCTACCAAAGCCTGTACTTTCTCCTGTAAACCATCGACTAGCTCCCTCCGCAAGTTCCTCGAGTTGGCTTATGATAGCTTTCTTTTTGTCAAGATTGGAGCGCTCTTCATTGCGAGTTCCTGCATTCGCTTCATTGCGGGCTTCAAAGAATTTGTTGCAGGCGGTGAGGAATTTACTCCACAATTCATCGCCAAGTTTCTTGGGAACAGTTCCAATAGTCTTCCATTCTTTCTGCAAAGCAATCATTTTATCTGTCGTTACTTTCCAGTCGGTACTCTCCATTAAGGCCTCAGCCTGCTCTACAAGTGCCTGCTTTTTAGCTACATTCTCACTGAAGCGCTGCTTCATTTCCTTGAAGAATACGGCTTTTTGTGCAAAGAAATCATCGCAGGCAGCACGGAAACGCTCGAATATCTTGACGTTCATCTTCTGCGGAGCAAACCCAATCTTCTTCCATTCAGCCTGGATATTGATAATCTCCTTGGTTTTCTTTTCCCATTCACTCGCACCTTTATATTCACCTTTGGCAATGGCTTCTACTTGTTCGCAGAGTGTAGTTTTTCGCGCAAGGTTGTCTTCTTCTTTCGCGCGCAGTTCATCGAAGTGCTGTTGGTGGCGTTTATTGATAACTGTAGATGCCGCTTTTAAATCGATGTCCAAATCTCTCTCTAAGTTCTTTAGCCACAGGCCCCTGTCTCGCGATATTGCTGATGCAGTTCCTGCAACTGATGGAAAGCACTGATTACATCGGTCTCTTCGGCCAGCTTTTTCTGCTGCCCCGCACAGATGCGTCTTTATGCTCAAGTTCTTCTTGAAGTCGTATTCGCGGGCCTCACGATTGAATTAAGCTGGTCGTAAAACTGCTCCACGTAGAGCTGATAGTTACGCCACAGCTCGTTTGCCTTGTCTGCAGGCACGTTCTTTATCTCTTTCCAATGCTGTTGCAGCTCTTTGAATTCGTTATAATTCTTATTGGCTTCTTCAGGCGAAGTAGCCATATTCTTAATCTTTTTCAATGATGTCGAGCTTCTTTTTGCAGGTTCTCTTGTTTCTCTGCTTCCTGCTGCAGGAAGAGTTTTGCCCTACGTTCTTTGATGACACTCATCTCTGCCTTTGAACACCTCTTCGTCTTCATCAGGGATCAAGACATATTTTCGGGGTCGCCTCCAGCCTCAAGATAAGCTTTCTGTTGTGCTTCACGCTCGGCGATATGCAGCTTATAGAATGAAGTCTTTAGATGGTCGAGTTCGTCTTTGTGGGGTTTTCCTCATTGCCAACGATTTCCTTCAGTCGTTCAATAACCTCCGCCTTGCTCTTGTAGTTGTTGGGTTCGCAGGGGCTTTTGCTGCATTTTCTACTTCAACCAGCGTCTCCTTTTGCCAGCTGCTCATCACTTATTGTTCCTCTTTGAGGGTGTTTTCTTGAAGTCCATCATGTCACTGAATTAGTTTATGATTTGAGTTTTTCATTGCATAATGCAATTATTAACATTATGCAAACTTAAATAAAAAGCGGAAAATCCTAATTAAATCAAAGTCTTTTGCGGTCTATAACAGGCGTTTATAGCGCAAAACCACCATGAAGCACCCGACACGACAACTGAAAGTATCAGTGCAATGGCAAAACCATAAGAACTGGTTTCCATGCCGTTGACAAGGTTCATGCCGAAAAAGACTCGAGATAGTGTGAAACATCATGATGATACTCACCGAAGTCAGCGTTCTCATCACGGTGTTCATGTTGTTGTTGATGATGCTTGAGAGGTTTCCATCGTCGATTTGAGAATGTCCGAATAAATATTTGTCGTTTCACGAGCCTGTGTCATCTCAATGCCTACATCCTCAATGAGGTCTGCATCGAGTTCATCCACCTGCAGTTTGAACTTCAGTTTCGCAACAGGTTCTCATTCCACGGATTGAAGTGATGAAATAAGTGAGCGAATCCTGTAGTCTGCTCAGTCCAATCAGACTTTCGTTGTTCACATCCTGATCAAGATTATGCTTGGCTTTGTCAATGAGTGTGCTGATTTGTTTGAGTCGTTTCAGATACCATACTGCACTTGAAAGAAACAGTCTGAAAGTGAGATCTACAAAGTCGGTAAAGCCTTCACGCCGCTTCTGCTGATAGCTTACGAAGTCTAACATCATGTTGGTTTCGTAGTAACAAACCGTGATGGTGACATCGCGTTTGTGGATAATACCCAATGGAACCGTGGTATATGGCGTGCGCGAACGCACCTCTTTCACGTATGGGATACGCAGAATGATGAGCATCCAGCCATCATCATATTCATAACGGGCACGCTCGTCGGTATCGCTAATGTCGGAAAGAAAGTAGTCGGGGATATGGAACGTATCTTGAAGATACTCCTGATCTTCGTCCGTAGGGCATGTAACTTGTATCCAGCAATTGGGCTGCCATTCCTTGATGGCACTCAAATTCTCATTGATATTCCAATAGTTTCTCATTGTTGCTAATCTCCGTTAATTAATAAGGTGTGGGGATTAGCATCATACTAAACCTCACGCCTACAAACTAAATGTATCCGCGTGATAATCGTCCATATTTTGATTATGTTTTGATTTAACGCTGCAAAGGTAATCATTTCTGTTCAATTATGCTCATATATGCAAGAGAAAGTTTGGCAAGAAAAACGAAAAAGTAACAAGGGTGTGGTTTTTCATGGGTTTTGATAACTGAAAGATGAAGGTATATACATTGGGGATAGAGGTTGATTGAAATGTCGTTATGTGTAAATTAATTTTCGGGTTGAATTTGCATTCGCCTGTAAAATCATTATCTTTGTGCCGGGGAGAGTGTAGTGCTTTCCCCTTTTTCATGTCTTGTTGCAAAATCCCATGTAATCTGCGTCAAACAGTGTTGCAATATGCCTCAAAACGTCTCGCGATATGGCTGATATTACAGTGCAATATGATAGAGATTAAAGGTTGAAATGAATGAGATTAGCTGCAATAGAATAAGAATGGAAAAAGCGGACAAATTGAGTTTTGTCCGCTTTTTGAGTATTTCCATAAAAGATGTTAATGCGTTTTGGGCATATACTTCATGTGTCCTTGTCTCGTTTTTGGGCTGTCATAAAGATGGGCCTGCAAATGCTATACCTGTCTTTTCTCCCTGTTTATAGTTCTTGTCAGTCAATGACTTTGTTTTTGTCTTTCATAGGAAAAACAGGGGCCGATTGGCTTGAGAAACCGTGTTACACCAACGTTGCCACAATCTCCTCACGCGTACCTGGAAGCATGTCGATGACGGGGATTTCAGGCATCGTGTAGCAGCCAGTTGCAGACGCATTGACGCGCGTGCCACGTTGACAAGCACTTGGGCGGTGAGTGCAGGATTGTTGATGCTCATGTTGAACTCCAATCGTTGGTTCTGCGTCTTGCCTGAAACACCTTTGCGAATAAGGTTTACACCATGGCCCATGTCGCGCACATCATCGACTGAGGCAACTGCAAATACGTGGGTTTCATCATGTGCAAAGTAGGGATCGGCTTTGATTTCAGCGGTCATCCTCGAGTTTTTGCACCGTCTTCCAGTTCTACATAGACCATACGGCGATGAATACCTTCGCCCAATGGGATAGTAACAGAAAAGCGCATTCTTTACCCTTCCTTGCTACGTACACACACTGGGTGACCCATTGACATGCCAGGGCCGAAGTTGGTGAGGTTAAACCTTTCGGCGCAAGGCTTTCCATAAGCACGCGAACGATAGAGTCTGGAGCCCGGATCCCAGCCTGCAGAGATGACACCTACAGTATTGGTTTTCTTGTTGTTTGCCATCTGTTTGGTGCGATAGTCAAGGATAGAAGTGTGTATATCAGAAGCTGTCAACGGTGTTGATGCCTAATGCAGTGATCTTCTCTATATTCCGGACAGCTGCAGTAGGGCGTTGCAAGGATGGCCACATCAACGTCTTTGAGTTTTCGTAATGTCGTCAACAACGTTGTAGGCTGACAGTTCTGCAGGTTTGTCTTTATCTCCCTGACGGCGTACGATACCCTGCAATTTCGAAGTCATGTGAGAGCTTCAAGCGCTTCAATGGTGTAGTGGCCGATGTTGCCATAGCCTACTACTGCTGCTCTGATTTTCTTCATCTTCTTTTTATCGTTAGATGTTACATGAATTTATTTGCTATGACAAAAATTACATGATTTTAGATGAAAAATCCATTCTTTACTTCCTGTTTTGTTTCTTTTTATAATTCGGTAACAGTTGCAGTGATGATAGTTTATCAAAGATGTTTTGTGTGTTCTTGATAATCCGTGAGAATTATGGGCTGTTTTCTTGTCAAAATCATTGCAAAATCATATACCTAAATTTGCAATGGAATGAAATAATCATTGATGAGATGGAAACACCTGAAAACAAACAAGTGAACCTGAAATACAGCAAGGATTTCATGATTTTAGCCCTCTTGGTAGGACTTGTTATGCTTACAGCTCATGTCTATGATATGGCTCCTGCACTGATACCTACCCATTTCGGGCTGAACCTTTCAAGTCCAATGGGGTATGGGCCTAAGTCATCTTTGCTGGTTGTTGCAGTCATAGGCATTTGCTTTGGCTTGGCAGGTGTCGCCGCAGGGCATAGCAAGAACCTGCCAATTCGCATCAACGGACTCTCTATGCACAAGATGAATGAGGTTCAGAAAGAGGCTCTAAGGCAGCTTGTCTATCGCTTTACGGTCTGCATCATCCTCTTGTGTGCGTGCGTAGTCATGCTGCTTGTGCCTGTTGTTTTGCCGCGTGTGGCAGTCACAGTACTGTTTATTCTGCTGTTTGCCTGGCTTTTTATACAGTGCTGTGAACGCCTCTTTCAAGATACGGAGAATGCGCTGAAATGACAGGTCTTGTTCTATTATGCGTTGTGCTTGATAAGGATATAAACTGCAGAAACAATCATCACGAAGCCTATGCCGACACACCATGTCATGGGTTCTCAAAGACAAGGATGCCGATAGCCATGGCCGTGAGAGGTTCGAAAGCACCACGTGTGGCCACACTCGTGCTGTCTATGTTCTTCATTGCCATGACAAGGGTCACGTTACTGATAGTCGTTGGGATGAAACCTAATAATAATAGGTAGAAAAATACATTGATATTGCCGATCGGTTGGATATATCCCGTGGTGAACAGTGAATATAAAGCAAGCAGCATCATAGCCATTAGAAAGACAAAAGTTGGTTTTTCAGAACTGCCCATATTCTTGATTTTTCATGTTCGGATAGGCCACCATATAGATTGCATATCAGTAGTCCTGAAGAGAGTTCAAGCGGCAATCCCGACACTTGATTTCACGTCAGAAGCCATTCGTGATAATGCCTGACCTGCATGGCAACACCAGCCACGGCAAGCATTATGGAGAGCGCAATGGGGAGCGTAAGTCGATGATGAGAGAAGATGATTTCAAGGATTGCTGTGAATACGGGGTAGGAGAAAAAGCAGCGTTGTTGCCACACCGCTCGGCAGATAGTTATAGCCGTTGACAAGGCAAATGGCTGAAACAGCGTAGAGCAGTGCCATGAAACTGAGGCGTAATCCCTCACCGAAAGTGAGCCGAAGTGACTTTCCGTTATAGATGAGTATTATCATCATCAACGGGCAAGCGAAGCCAAAACGATAGACAAGCAGGGAAGAAATCTGCATGCCTGCAGCCAAAGACAGGAATGCTGAAGAGGGAATTGTCCGAAAGTCGCCGAAGAAATGATGGCTTCGACATAGCCTTTTAGCTTTGAGTTTTGCATCATGAGTCGTTGAGATCTTATGTAGCGTAAATCAATAAAGCAGCAGTAATCCTGCAAAAGCTGCATAACCAATCATTCGGATGGGGTTGATGCCGATGATTTTGCACCCACAAAGGTCACAACGAAAAGGGCAATGCTTATCCAGAAAGTCCATGATCAGCGGAGTAGAAGCTTTTCGGGCGTCATCAGCAACAATGTTGCTGCCAACAGGCCAACGATAGCCGGACGAAGCCCAAGAAAGATGCTCTGAACAGCCGTTGTCTGCATGTATTTCATGAACATCTTACTGATAAGTATCATCAATATGAACGAAGGAAGCACCAAAGCAAAGGTTGCTGTGACCGAACCGAGAATAGCAATTGGTTCAGAATACCTGCATGATGAACGGCACTGCTAGCCGCAATAGGTAGCCGAGTTGATACCAACAGGGCCGGGTGTCATCTGACTGATAGCGATAACATTGGTAAATTCACTGGTAGTGAGCCAATGAAAATCGAGGTGACTACCATGCTCTGGATTAACGAAATCATGCAGCGTATCCGCCACCGAAACCGAAATAAACCAATTTCAAAAATGCGATGAAAAGCTAGAAAAACCATTGTCTGATATCGTTTATTCTGTTGGTTTGATATATTGCCGTAGATATAGCCACCAAATGCCGCTGCAACAATCACCCAAATAGGGTTTACTCCAAGCAGCCATATGGCTAAAGCCCCTGCAATCGGTATCCAACAATTGGCCAGAATTGATGTGTGTATCCTTAGCCAAAGTAAATGTTGGTGCTGCTATTAAAGGCCACCACAGCAGGGCGAATGCAGCAAACATCGCAGCAACAACCGAATTGTTTTGAAACTGATGGAAGAACATCGCAATGAGAAGAATGATGATAAAAAGAGGGTGAGAGTAGCTCCCAGGCGGTGCAGATTGCACCTGGAATCTTCTTTGATTTTGTAGCCAATAAAGGTGCTGATGTTGATTGCAAAAGACGCCGGGACAGGTCTGGCAATGGCAAAGTAGGTCGATGAACTCGTCCTTGCTAACCCATTTGTTGCGGCGAACGACGTCCTCTTCTATCGATGGGAATCATAGCATAGCCACCTCCGAAAGGTGACTATGCCAATCTTGAAGAATGTCTTGAATAGGTTTATATACATTCTTATTTTCGTGTTATCAATTTTTAATTGTTTGTCTTTTTCTTCAATCCATTTGCGTGCATTGACAAAAAGCTTCTATCCAAGGTGTCACTTCATCTTGCTTGCGATTGCGCGGATAGTAAGCATTCTGCCAAGGAAGATTTGCACGTTCCGGATGTGGCATCATAGCCAAATGACGACCGTCTTTAGAGCAAATGCCGGCCATACTATAGTCTGATCCGTTTGGATTTCCTGGGTATTCAGCATAGTTGTACTTAGCAACTGTTGTAATGGTCCTCCGGTTCGGGCAGATAGAAGCGCCTCACCGTGCAACCCATATTCCGAGCTTGCTTCGCTAAGACTATGCATCGCGATACTCTCGTTCTGAGGATAGTTAAGCCGAGGAATGAACTCTCAAACTTCTTGGAATTGTTGTGGCATAAATGGCTTCTGTGCGTGTGTTCAGGGTTGATGAATTGAGTTCTATCATCAACTGACAACCATTACAGATGCCAAGACTGAGTGTATCTTGACGTGCATAGAACTCTCCAGCGCCTCTTTTTGCCTTCTGATTATATAGGAATGCGCCTGCCCAACCCTTTGCACTGCCGAGTACATCGCTATTGGAGAAACCGCCACAGAACACAATGAAGTTTACATCTTCAAGCGTTTCGCGTCCACTGATGAGGTCAGTCATCATGACATCCTTAACATCAAAGCCCTGCTAAATAAAGCGTATAAGCCATTTCTCGCTCTCCATTGGTTCCTTTTCGCGTATGATTGCGGCCTTTTACGCCTGAAAGTTGGCGCTGGCCTACAGTCAAACCATAGCTTTCAAAGTGCCTTTGAAGTTGCTGTTGAACTGTAATTCAATCGCTTGCTTCTTGTAGTTGGTAAAGCGTTTCTTTGCCATTCCGTTGAAACTCTGGTCGCGATCGAGCAGATATGAAGTCTTGAACCATGTGTCGCGCAGTGCATCAATGTCGAATTCATGCACAATCTCATCCTTCTTTACAGTTATCTTGCGATTGTTTGGCGTAGGATAACCAATCTTTGACAAAGCCTATTCCTGCATCTTCAAGATATTCCAAGAGTTCTGCCTTGTGTGTATCACTCACTTGAATAACGACACCTGGGGTTCTCTGCAAAACAGCATTTTAACGAGGTCATTGCCTGCAATATCGTGCAGATTGATGTTCAACCCGCCCGCTTTTATTGGCGAAAGTCATCTCCAACTAAGGTGGTAATCAGACCACCGGCACTGATATCATGTCCTGCCATTACCCACCCGCGGCGGATTAACTCCTGCACAGTGTTGAAGCAATCCACGAAGTATTCGGGGTTCTTTACTGTCAGAACGTCGCTGCCCACTTTGCCCAAACTCTGTGCAAAAGGCGCTACCTCCGAGATGTTGCCTCGTCAAAACTGAAGTCAATATGATAGAGACTGGAGTTTTGTCATTGATAATTACAGGCTTACTACCTTTTTACGTCAGCTCACTTCACCTCCTGCGCGTGACGATTCAGTGCCGGGAGCAATGATTTTTCTCACCATTTGGATATTGTTGTGAAAAGAGAAAGGAGTCTTTTCCAGTCGGAACATTCATACGAATGGCACAACAGAAGTCGCTTTAATGCCTCAACTGCTGCGTAAAAGGCGGGCATCTTCGCCCTTTTGTGAACAGCCACATCCAGTTGGCACTTAACTGACGCTGTCAAGGCCTTTCTGCCAACGGCGCCCACGAGATTGGTCACGACTCGGCCAGAGAGCACGCTTCCAGCCTTTGGATCGGCCAACCCTGCCTGGGAGCATGCCCCATGGCAGTGGCAATACCTTTCTCTCCACGGTAATCCAAGGCCACAACTCCACAGTCGGAGAGTGGCAATTGAATTTCTCACCTTTGTCCCTGCTGGCGGGCAATCTTTCCCGTAACTGGAACGGTCAACATTGCTTTGTCAACCAGTCTTTTGCAGGCCACAGCTCTAATTGAAGCACACGATTCAGATAGTTGTCGAGGTGGTCTTCGTTATATTTGACATCCTCATATCGGCGTTCTACGGTCTCATCTACCATGACAGTCTTCGGCGTATGGCCAAACATCTGTGCCACATCCAAGTCGAATGGCTCACACCATCAGCCTGCTTGAAGCTGAAATGGCATCACTCGTCGTCTCACCGACCACATACATCGGCGCACGTTCACGCTCGGCAATCTTCTGAACATGGTCTAAATACTTCTCATCAATGAGCAATCCATGCGTTCCTGGCTTATTGGCAATGATTTCCTTTTGCCGAAAAGGGTCTTGTCTCCAATCGAAGCTTGGCCATGTCAATCTCTCCACATTTCTTCAACCAATTCTCGAAAGGCAATTCAAGTGGCCTGCACTGCCATGGTCATGAATGCTGACAACAGGATACTCGTCTTCTTCAACCAAAAGCACGCACGAGGTTATAAGCTCGTTTCGCATTTCGGTTGGTACGCTGTATGGCATCCAGTTCAATGCCGTTGCAGAACGACCTGTATCCACAGAAGAAACGCTGCCACACCCAAACTCTATGCGGTAATTATCACGCCCACAACGACAATCTTATTGCCTTTCTGGGGCTCTTTTTCTTCAGACAATCGCGCTTCTTTCCATAGCCCACACCGCCTGCAAGCATGATAACCTTTGTCATAGCATACTACTTTCTTGGTTCTCCTGATGCTCAGTGAGCACTCGATCCGCAAATTAAAGGCTGACCAAACTTGTTTCAAAGTCGCTCGCTCCATTGGAAGCCTTGATCAATATCTGTTCAGGACTCTGGTAAAGCCACCTTTCGACAGGCATGATATCTTCCCAATCGCGCTCCACATCGGGCTTTCCGTTTGTCGTCTTTTCAGGCGGATAAGCCGTCATATAACAGGCTGTGCCGGCTATGTATGAACCTGTGCCACCACCCATGCGGTCACGTATCTCACCTCCGGTTCCTGTGGCAGCTCCAGCTGAAGGGCTCTCTGCAGTCGTTGGAAAGTTATGTGTTTCGGCTTTCAGCGAGATAACGTCTCTCATTTCCTTGACTTTGAAATAGTCACTTGTGCTTTATGTCGCCGGTCAAACCAGCACAAATGACGCCTTGGGCAAAAGCTACGTTGTCTTTATAGGCAGAAAGAATCTTATTGTTCTCCTTGGTGGTCTTTTTAATCATGTTGAAAGCGAAGACTCTTTCTTTTGCCGTCAATTACAAACTGACCACCGAATATTTTGTGGCGACAATGCTCTGAATTTTATCTGTGCAAAGCCGAATATTTCAGAGTCGGTGAGGGGCCTTCCATTCTCTTTTTCCAGTTTATGAAGATATGAAATTTCATCCCTACTCAATGCAAGTCCTTCTTCTTCATTGTATTTTTCAAGGTCGTCCACGTATTGAATGGGCTCGGCTTCGCCGGTTTACCGTGAAGATGTCCTGACCGACCATCAGACATGTGCGCTGCAACATCGGGTCGTGTTCTGCGTCTCGAGTCAACGGGAAAATACTCTTCAATACGCAAATGCCGTCAAGACCATGTTTTGAGTAATCTCAACGCATTCGTACCCATGAGATAATCATTTCGACGTGGCCTCACGAAGCAAAACCCGTAAGTTCTTGAGCCTCTTCAAGCGTTGCATCGCCATAAAGCCAGCTAAGTTTACTGATTTCATCTGGATTGAGCTGATGGTCAACTTCAGTCGCAATCACACCCTTTTGATTGAGTTCTGAAAAAAGAATCATACTTTTTCTATAATTAAAAATAGGTAATATAATCTGTTGTGCAGTTAATGTAAATCGCTCATAAATCAAAATAAAAGTGATGTTTTTATTGAAGGATAGCAAAGACTAATCTGATAAATTCTCCCATGTAAGTTGTTTGTCTTTCAGCAGCACAGTCTTTTCCTGTCTTTTTGAAGGAAATAGTAAACGGCACCATTGAACTGACACACGCTGTTTCGCTTATAGTTTTCTTCTGGTTTTGTAAATATTGTTCTCTGTTTTTAACACTTCCAGAGCACACCAAATAGAAAAGAAAAGCTGCTCTCAATGCTTTTACGAAGTCATTTCTTGGTTTCTGCATTCTGTTTCTGTCTTTGTCTTGTCATCCAGTCACTTTACCGTGCTTTTCTGAGTCAAAACACACAGTCATCTCATGCGAATTGCAGCAATTTGACGCAAAATGGCAAGGCTTTTCTGCGTGATTTTCACCTCTTTATTTGCTTCTGAATTTCATAATAACTTGATAGACAGTGTGTTGCAAAACATATTAAAAACAGCACGTATTTCGACGAGGATGTCTTTTCATTTCAAATACGAGAGTATAGTGAAAGCTTTTAGCAGTTTTTGAAAATACAAATTATACTTATATGCAATTATATGAGACGATGCAGCCTTTTTGTTAACATTCGGATGGGAAATACGGATAAGGGCGATAGACTTTCCAGCATTCAAAATGTGTGAAAAGTTTGATCTCAGCCGGCAAACTCGACCGTTTCTCCCTGAGGTTGGCCGTCGAAGGCACAGTCTATCTCTTTTCAGTACACTTTTCAACAGATAGCGTTGCATTTTGATTTCGTGCTACGCCTGGCGTGATTTTATGAGAATAGTGAGCGCCGTCTCGAGTTCAATCCTCAAAGCATATGCTGAAATGGGGATATTCGTTTTGCAAGCTTTGAAAGTTCAAGGTCGTGCGTAGGATAAGGCCCGTAACGGTAGTGCAGATGTTCTCCAAGAAGAGTCACGGGCCGTTGAGCTTTGTCGAGTGAGTTCGTCCCTTTCGGTATTTCGTCGAGGATAGTGAGCGTAGACGGACTGTCGGCAGGCTTCCCTTGGACACAACAGCGAGTAGTTTGCAGAAGCGTATGAGCTGTTTGCAAGCGTCGCAGTTCGGCGTTGAAATACGAGGATGCCTCCCGCCAGATCATCCGTCGATACGCATGCTGCTGAAGAGGTTGAATGAGGAGTTCGCATTCGTTTTGCAAACACCGGAGCACCGTTTCTGGCCAGAATATAGTTGATACCTATGGTTCTTAGGAACGTACTTTTACCTGCCATGTTCGCTCCGGTCACAATGGTATAACTGCCATTTTCAATCGAAGTCGTTCTGGACGGCGGCTTTTGTCCTCGAGGAAAAGGATGATGAATTTCCTCTGCTTCAAAACAGACCTTCTGTTCTGTCGTGACTTTCGCTGCTGGTGGTTTCGGCGATTATAGGCGAAACGTCCCCACGAAACGAGGGCATCAATATGGCTTAATGCCTTGACTTGAGCGGCAATTCGTGCTTTAAAATCATGTTCCCAACGCAAGTATTCGCGTATAAGGAAATAGTCGTTCAGCCCAAATGTGTCGATAATCATCAGTCCTAAGATGTTTCCGCTACGGTCAAGTCGGCTGATGATACTTTCGTCGGTCAGTGCGGCACTGTTGGCGGGCATTGCGCGCAGTGTGTCGACCTCTTTCTGCAGGGAGCGGCGGGTCGTGCAGGCTGATCACATTGCTTATGATGAGTTGTTGAAAAGCCCTGCCTCGCGATGAATTTTGGCAGTTCGTTTGGCAGCATATTGCGCGGGTAGCAAGCGTGGCAGAGCAAGTAGACGATGAAGAATTGCAGCGGCATAGAAGGCGAGGACATTGCTCTCTCGATGAGTCCGAAGAGGAAAGAATGATGAGCAAAGGCAGCGGGCAGAGCATCAGAGAGGCCACGATGAGCGACCAACGCGTCGGAGAACCACCTTGGACATGATAAAGCTGGAAAGCTCGTTTTACCCAGGCGAGTATGGCTAAGGTGTCAATGGATCGCCCTTCTCCCAGGGCTTGAAAGTTGTCCATGAGAGCTGACGTGCAGGCTCATATAATGGATTTCTTTGCTGAAACTGTATCTCTTCAAAATGAAAGATTGCGTGCCAATAAAGCTTTTCGCTTTTGTGGTCACCGTGCGGTATGGGGCGTGCAAAGAGTGAGTTTGCCCGAAAACATCGAGGTCAAAGGTAAAAGGATGATGATAATCCGCCCAGTCTTGTCCGCTGTCAAAGGCTGAATAGTTGCCTGCAATGGCATTTCCAATTCGTGCGTATGACGGCAAGTAGTTGCTCTGGTTTGCTTGATAGTGTTGCATGTTGTCCGAAAAAGCGCGTAGCGGCATGCTGAAGAGGCAAATCAGCCATCAGAAGGCCTGATTTGCTCCATGCTGTCATGACAGAAACGGCAACCGAGGCAGCGATAAGCGTGAAAAGGGCTATTTCTACCCACGATAAAATAACGGTTGTAACGTTTCAGTCGGCCGATGACAGCGATCAGCATCTTGGCCTTTTTGTTCAAGCAGGTAAAGTTTTGATTTTCCATCGTTTTTCAGTTGTCGGATTTGCGGTGTGTATTTCTCAACAGCCTCATGATGCCTTTTCATGGCTTTACCTGATAGTTTACTGCGTTTTTCAAGAAACCACAAAAGTCTCATTCAGGTGACGCCGGCTGAGAAGCGGATCTTTACTGATGACCGAAAGCGAACGCGTTCTGCAGGGTTGGAAACTCGCTGGTACTGGGGGCTTTTGCCGTGATAACCGTACCTCGTAGCATCGTGATAAGCTAGGCAAGAGCAACACCGTGTCCTTTATATTGGTCCAGATTTAATGCGGTTTACGCGTAGCTGTTGTGCGAGAAAGTGACGGCTCCGCGAAGCCCTGTCGGTAATGGTATAGTGAGCCTTGTCGGTCGGTCATATACGACTGTTGGTGTTCGTGTAGACTTTATACGCCTGCCAAAGGTTGGGCGAGCTTTCCATGTCAAGATAACCACGCCGTTACATGTTGCGCCATGCACCTGAATGGCTGTCAGAATCGGTAGGAGTGTAAGAAGAGAATACGACTTTTCATTTTCCCGTTCTTGTTACTTGACAGAAGATTTCAACCTTTTCTGCAAAGATAAATATAAAATGTTGAAGGCCAGACAGCTCCTGAGTTTATGTTTTCTTATCTGAATGATTGCACGATGAAAAGGGAGAGAGAGTAGAGTTGATGAGCAAAGCTGAAAGTCAATGGCTGTCAAGGGCAGGCATCAGGGGTGATGTTCGTTAAACAACACACACCGGTAAACTTATTTCGTTTTCAATATCTAAGTGTGTATTTGCATATCGAAACAAATGGGATTATCAATTGCAAGAGAGGAATAACGACGTATTTTACTTTCACAATGGTGGCTGGAGGTACTTCAAGCAGTTCTGCCAGCAAGAAAGATCTGGAGAATCAAGTCCAGAATGAAAACCGCGAGTGACTGCCGCTCATCAGAACACGAAGGAAGAACTTAAAACCGCGAGCAGTACGCGTTGCAAGTCTTGAAGAGCAGTTGGCACAGCAAAAGAAGAATGTTGCAGCGTTGCAAAACGCTCTCGATAAAAGTCTTGTGAATGCTAATGCCAACAACATCAATATCTCAAAGCTGGTAGATCAGATCAACGAAAGCAACCAGTATATCCGCCATTTGGTTGAGGTGAAGAGTAAGTGACTCTCTCAACATGGTACTTGCTAATAACTTGGCTCGCCTCGTTGAGTCGGGAAGAGATGAAAGAAGTTGATATTAAGGTGCTCAAGGGAGTTGTCTATATCTCTTTGGCCGATAACATGCTCTATAAGAGTGGCAGTTATGAGATCAATGATCGTGCCGAAGAAACGCTTAGAAAGATAGCTAAGATCATCATGGATTATAAGGATTATGACGTACTTATTGAGGGAAATACTGACAATGTGCCTGTCAATACGAAGTCAGCGGCAATGAAGAATATCCGCAACAATTGGGATCTCTCTGCTTTGCGCGCTTCTTCTGTTGTGCAATATCTGCAGGATCGCTTTGGGGTTGCACCGAAACGACTCACTGCCGGAGGTCGAGGAGAATACAATCCTGTTGCTTCCAATGACACGGAATTGGGCAAAACAGCGCAACCGCCGTACCCAGATTTATCATCACCGAGCTCGATCAGTTCATGGATTTGATTGACAGGCACAGAGAGAAGAAGTAAGCCTGTATTGAGATTTGAAGATAAAAGGAGCAAGAGTTGAAACATCAGCTGCTCTTTGTTTTATCCTTTTGTATGGTTTTAATGATGCTCTGTCTGCAGGCAAGTATAACTTTGATAGAAGCTATGCAAGTAAAATCTCCCTTTCTTGGAGAGGGCTGTAGGGGATGTTCTCGCCTTATAGTAACGGACTCAGCAACCTCACAATGCTTTCCCAAAGTCGTAAGAAGAATGAACGATGTGTGAAATGCCGTATTTCTTCGATGTCAACACAATCCTTTTCATCTTCAAATAGATTTTCCTTGATGCGTAGCCAGTCTTTATCATAGAGAAAACATTGCATTCGAAGTTGTTCTCAAAAGCTTCTGAAGTCGATGTTCGTGCTGCCTAAGTGCAGATGGTCATCACTTACCATCAGTTTTGAATGATTGAAAGCCTGCTTTATAAAGGAAAACTTGGCTCCCGCCTCTACAATCTCACCCAGATATGACTTGCATGCCCACTCCACAAGCTTGAGCGTCGCCGTGCATGGGGGATTATCAGTCGTACGTCAACTCCCCGACAACGCAGCTGTCCGAATGGCGAAAAAGTATGGGTCGGTAGGCAGGAAATAAGGCGTTTCCATATACATAATGCTTCGCTTCAATAAGAATGCTGTTATAACCTTGCATGATGTCAGCCATGGCTGAATGGACACTCGTTACAATCTGCGCCAGACAGTTGTTTCTTTCAATGTATTCTCCGGATAATAGCGGTGGTCGGCCAGCAATGTGCGTGCAACGAAGTACCAATCTATCAGGAATGCACGCTGCATGGAATGAACAACGCTACCTGCCATGCGCATATGGGTGTCGCGCCAAGGCTGTCCTTTGATGCCTTTTTACATAGCGCATAGCGATGTTCATGCACTGATGAAGCCTGCTCCGTCGATAACGCATATCTTTCGATGGTTGCGATAGTTTACCTTGCTTGTCAAAGCAGAAACGAACGGAATAAAGAGGGCTTCTTCTCATTCCTTCGCGCTTCATTCTATTTGAAGAATTTGTCGCGAAATTTGTTCCAACAACCTACGTCGTCATAGATAATCCTGACCTCATTGCTCCTCCTTTGTCAATCAACGCATCAGCAAGAGCATGCCGAGTGGGTCGTCATCAAAGATATAAGTATCGATATGGATGTGGTCTTGTGCCCGTTCCGTAGTGGAGAACAGGCAAGAAGAAATCGCTTCCCATGGGTGTAGATGTCTGCATTGTTGTCTTTGAAAAGGCCAATAGCATCTCAATTGGCAAAAAGATGCATCAACTGGCGTGCGTTTTTCAGGCAGATGCTGGTTGCGTTGTTCCATGAATTCAAGCATACTTCGCCTGTCAGTTCGTCCAAACTGTGCTGACTGATGAAGTGTTGTCGCGGTAATTCTGTCCAAAGAAGATATAAATGATGATGCCTACTATCGGTGAAAGGAAAGCACCATGAGCCCAAGCTACAGTCTTTGCAGGCCGCCGATTGTCCATCAGAACGGCTATCATAGCCAGTATGACACACTGATAGTAGATGCTTACTATAATCCAATGCAGATAAGACATTTATTGAAACCAATACATTTTGTGGGTTTTGCAGACTCAGACGCCACTTGGGGATGTGACGCTATAACGAATACAAGCCTGCGTATGTGTCCCTATTCTGAACGTCGTTGCCCGTCACGGGGTTACAGATAATAGTAGCGGCCTCAATTCCGAGGTCATCAACAGGTTTTGTCCGTCGAAAATGCACTCAGTTCGTTGCATTCGGTAACGATATGCTCTTTCGGCGATATGGTCAGCCAGTCGAGATTGGGCGGGGGCACGTTTGTTCGTTGGATTCCCATGGCTACATAGAAGCTTCGGCATGCAAGGCATCAATCAGTTGCTGTCGACTTGCAGCGTGGGTTCGCCTCCGGTGAGCACCCACGAAGCCTACCGTCTTTCCAATCTCGACAGCATCAGCGATAGCCTCGGCTGTCATTTGCGTGATGCAATTTAAATCAGCATCACCAGAAACGCACTTCAGTTGCATCCGCTGAAACGGATAAACACTGCTGCACGGCCCGTGTTTCGCCCTTCGCCATACAGTGAGTGAAAGATTCATTGACCTTATACGTCTTCTTCATACGTGGCATATTTCCATCACTTTCCTGCACAGTGGCCTTGTGAGTAGGGAAATCTGCTCAGTTATCAGCGTGCAATGTTCTCGGCTGTAGGGTTGAAAGGCAGCACTTTGTTGATATCGGCATGGTCAAGTCGGCCATGAATGAGGCGCTTTACTTCCGAAAAGTCAGCCACCGTGCCGTCTTTTGTTGAGCTCACGTGCCTTGCAGAACACCGTGATGTACTGATTATGGCCATACATTGCTGCATTTACTCTTTGTAAGAGAGGTCAGATGGTGAGGGCTGATGCCTCGAAACTCTTTTTATGTAATACATATCCTGTTCTTTTCGGTTAGTCTATACGATAATATTATTGCCCAACTGCTTTGCAAGCGCATGCGTATGGCCGTCATTTTCCTTATGATTCGGTCACTGAGTGGCATGAGATTGTCAAGCCAGAAAGCCTTGGCAATTTGCTGCTTTTAATTCGCGCAGATGCTTCTCAACATACTCCATTCTGATCGAGCATCAAGTGAATGGCACGGTCTCAAGGCTCCATTGTCGCTCTTCACTTGCTGACTTTCAGACAATTTTGAACCCATTCTTCGGTCATATGGATAGCATAATGGCGTGATGAATGTCGTGATGATGCACGAAATAGGTCTGTGTCGAACGAACGGTCGTAGTCCTTTCTCCACAATTCTTTCCAAAATCTGATTGTAGACAGGGGCTTTCGAGACGACAAACCATCGGCAGAAAGACAGTAATCAAAGTATTCGGCAATCGATAATTGCGGTGGTTTCGTCGCTATCCTCTATGTTTTCGAAGACAACTCGATTGCCATGCTTGATAATCATCTGCAACATGAGCTGCTCTGCCTTGGATTCTATGTTTGCTTGGCTTTGAGATTGAATAGCGCTTTGATTGGCTTGAAGAGGCTGTGGGCCCGTAGCTGTTGGCTGAACTGCCGTAGGAGTCATCGAGCCCGTGGCCTTTCTGTCACGTATCATGTTGTTCATCTGGGTGATGAGTGTGGCTTCATTGATGCCGATACGCTGTGAACAGTCGTGCAGATAGGGTATCGCGGAGGATGGGATTCTGCACCATCGAGATGCTCGTGACAATGGAGTTGATAGCCTCCGAGCGCTTCATGGGTCGGTTTCATTGTCAAGCAGCAAGGCCGTCTTAAAGCGGATGAAGTCTGTGGCATGTTGTTCGATATAGTCTTTGAACTCTTCTGCCGTGTGTTTTCGTGCGAAACTGTCGGGATCATCATTGTCGGAAGCAGCAGCGCACTAAGGTTCATGCCCTCTTGAGCAGTATCTGTACTGCGAAGTGCCGCATGAATAGCCTGCCGCATCACCGTCATGAGCAATGTTATGTTGGCAGTGAAACGGTGAAGTGTATGGTCTGGTGAATGCTCAAGGCCGTTCCGAGGTTTGCAACGACGATTTTCAATGCCGCACTGGTGCGCCGGAAATCACTATAGCCTTCAACCATGTAGACACGGTCTTCTTTTGCATTGCTTTCTTGGCCTGATAGATGCCGTAAAAGCTCATGATCCTTTGTGATAGATATCACTGTCTGGCGAGTTGACATACTACTGATTGACGCCTTTTGTGCGTGCATCGAGCACGCGGACCCCAAAGAAACCAACCACCTTGCCGCTTATGCCTATCCAAGGAAAGATGACGCGACCTGAATAGCGATCAACTAATTCTCCGCGCTCATTTCGATAGCAAATGCCGGTCTTCAGCAGGTATTCTTCTTGGAAACCCTTTTGCCGTGCCGTACGTCCAGGCGTCAAACGGTCGGGTAGCGTCAGCCTAATTTGAACTTTCTGATAATATCTCGGAAGCTCGCGTGCGAATATTGCATCCCAACAGCCACGCCGTCGACATTGTTATGGAGTATGTCTTCAAAATAGCCGGAAGCCCACTCGTTGATGATGAACATGCTTTCGCGTTCGCTTTGCTCTCGTTTCTCATCATCGGTCAGTTCGCGTTCCTTTATCTCTATATGATACTTGTTAGCTAACCAGCGAAAGCGCCTCAGGATAAGTCATTGCTCATGCTCCATGATGAAACTGTGGGATTTCCTCCTTTGCACAGCCGAAACAATGACAGGTTCCACGGGCGGAGAAACATGAAAAGACGGTGTCTTCTCATTGTGGAATGGGCATAGTCCTATAGTTACTGCGCACTTTTTGCGGCGTAACAAACTCAGAAACAACGTCAACGATATTTCTCAGCGTCTCGATTCGTTCAACTGTTAGTCTGTCAATCATAGATAAAGGCAAAGTTAATAAAAACGTTGAAACCCAAAAAGCGTGGTGATAACATATAATCTCATCAAGGTTTTGTTGCCATGTTTTTCAGATTGTCATTCTTCTTTACAGCCTTTCTCCAGAAGGCTTGCTGAAAATAAAATGCAGGTGCTTCAAATACGCGAGTTTTTAAGGCTTTTAAGCAATGGCTTGAGCATCAGAGTTTAAGTCAAGAAAAGCTTCTTGAAGTTTGTTTTTCGTTGTAATTAGGGTGCTGATTTGACGCAAAATTGTTGACTGATTTGAGGCAAAGTTACACTTCATTTGACGCATCTTGGCTTTTGCGAAATGCACCATATTGCGGTGTGTTTTGTACGCAAATGGCGTGATAAGTCGATTGCTATGGGCAGATGAATAGCTGCAAATGAGGTGAAATGGGCACTTTATGTGACTTCTGGTTTTTCCTGGAAGGTGTTTTCTGAAAGTGAGTGTTTTTAACGATTTATCTTTACAAAACAGATTGGATTTTCAAGGGTAAAAGTGCGGGCTGTTGTTTGTGAATTCCATCACATTTCGGCCCTTCATGAACTCATGTTCTTCGTTTTCGGGATTGCAGCATCTGTCTGCGGTTTTCGCAAAGTGGGAGAATCATAGAGAAAAAGGGATGCTTTTTGTGGTTTCATGCACTGTTTTGCTGTGTGTGACAACGTATTAATCGTATTAGGATAATAAGATATGAGAGCAAATATTAAGTGGAATGAACAGCGAAGAGTTGTCGTCGTGGAGGTGGTCTGGGGGACTGAAAATGGTTTCGAGTCTCCGTGAGACAGACTATCAGGTGGTGTTAGTGAACAAGAACAATTATAATCAGTTTCACCGTTTATCAGGTGGCTTCAGCTGGTTTGGAGCCGAGCAATATATCATTCCTTTTCGTAGATTGTTTCAGGATGGAAGAACTTTTTCTTTCGAGATGGCCGAGTTGAACATATTGATGCCGAGGAGAAAGCCATTCGCACATCCATCGGAACGATACACTATGACGACTTGGTGCTGGCTGCCGGTGCAACAACCAATTTCTTTTGGAAACAAGAATATCGAGGCTTCTGCGTTGCCGATGAAGTCGGTTAGTGAGGCTATGCGGCTGCGCAACACGATTTTGCAGAACCTTGAAAGGGCTGAAACAAGACAATGAAGCTCGCAGAGCAAAGCGTTGATGAACAATAGCAATCGTGAGAGCGGCCCGTCTGGTGTAGAGATTGCCGTGCACTGGCTGAGATGAAGCGCACCATTCTACCCCGTGATTATCGATCTTGATGCTTCTTGCATGCGCATCTATCTCTCATGCGGCTCCACGCCTTAGTGCCAGCAGAAAAAGTCTTCTCGTGGGAGCAGAAAGCCTGAAAGAACTCGGAGTGGAGATAATGGCGGATGTATGGTGACGATTATGAAGCTCATGAATTGATTTTGAAGGATGGAAGTCATCTTCCTGTGGAGACAGTGATATGGGTGAGCGGTATTCGTGCTAACCATAGACGACGGTATTCCGACTGATAGTATCGGACGTAGTGGCCGCATCATAACGGATCGTTTCAATCAGGGTTAGGGAATGGAGAATGTCTATGCGCATATGCGATCAATGCTTGATAGAGGTGATAAAGGCCTATCCGCAGGACATCCTACAGTTGGCTCAGGTGGCAGTCAACAGGCAGAGAACTTGGCAAGAACCTGAAACGGCAGGATAAAAACGAGCGGGAGCATCCCTTTTCGTATAGAAATTTAGGCACAATGGCAACCATTGGGCGCAAAACCTTGTAGAGATCGGTGAGATTGAGTTTGAGCGCTTTGCCTGGCTTCTCTGGTTGGTTGTTCACTTGCGTTCTATTCATGGGTAAAGGAATAAAACCATTGTGTTTCTCAATTGGATGTGGGTTATTTCAATTATAAACAGGCCTTCGATTGATATTAAAGGCGAAAACGCTGATAGCAGTAGCTGTTGAAATGAGGCCGTGAGTCCTTGGTTTCTGATATTGGGATGTCTGTCTAAGATAGAAGCCAGGACGCTGTTGACTTATGTCATTGATATTCTTGATTTTATGTCAACTCACTGCATGGGATTGAAATGATAATTATAAGCTTCCAAAGCCTATTATTCCTCAACCTATTGCATCGCAAAAACGGGAAACCCTTGAATAAGGATTCCCGTTTTGGGAGTGGAGGGTGGGACTCGAGACGACATTTCAGAGACCACAATCTGACGCTCTAACCAACTGAACTACATCCACCATGTAATGCGTTTGCTATTGTTGTTTAGCGGGTGCAGAGGTATGAGAAAAGTTGGATTGACCAAACTTTCCCTTGTTGCTGTTTTATTTGGCAGGTGTTTGGGAGCTGTGGTACTGACTTGCCCCAAATCCCTGGGTATTGTTGCTGGTGGTCTGTGTTTCGGCTGCACTCTTCTCCATAACGCTTTGTTCTGTTGCTGCCTGTGGTGCTACATAAGCACGCAACACTAGGATTACCATTGAGCAACAGCGACGCCCATGTTGCCTTTTTCTACCACATTGGTCGTCTTTGCGAACGCCCATAATGGCGTTTGATGATGAAGTTTGAGGCCAAACCACCACCTGATTCTTGAATGAGTACGACAAGCACCATCAAAATGGCTGCTAATACGATCAATACAACGAATAATGTAAATCATTTCCTTATGTTTTTATTATTTATTATCAATTTTCTCCAAGAAACGTATTTGGTCTGCAAAGTAAGCATTTTTGGATTATTCAAATTTAAACGCTTAACAATTTCAATGCCTTTTCATATCGTCCTGTTTGACATATAGATGCGAGCCAGCGTTTCTGGGAAATGATTTTCGCACTGCTCTTCTTGGGGCTGTGCTCAGGCTCAGAGTGGAGTGTTGGTGTCGAGCGTTCCTACTTTCAAAATCTTCTATCTGATAGCTTATATGCGTAGTTCTTTGTCAGTTCTTCATTCGTATCCTCTTCTGTTCTGAGGTTGAAACCGCACGTCTTCAATGAAGTTGTCTATCAGAGTTGTTAGATGCGATCCTGGGCCTTCTGCTGGCGTTGTTCCGTTCTTCTTCCTCTTCAAGGTTGAGCAGATAGAGACGTGAGTCCACGGTTGCATCGGCTGGAGTAGCGGCGGCAGTTTTGTCCTTAGCTTTCTTCTTCCGTGTCTTCGGGAATGGAATCGAGGAAGCTCGTCAATGAGTTTCGTTGTGCGAAAGTCTCCGTTCCTCAACCGTTGTTGTCTCGTGTAGCTCGCTGGGTCGAAGTAGACTTGGTCTGCATGCACGCACTTGCGTAAGGCAGCCCAATCATATTGGAAGAGAATGCGTCGGTCGGTGATGCAGATGGCGGCTTTACGCAACTCTTCACTCGACCCAGCATCATGCAGAATGTAAAGGTTCTCCAGCACTCAATGCCGTGCCGTTTGACGAGTAGGGGGTGCAGGTGCAGTGAAGCCACGGAGATCGTAAGCGGTCTCGCGGATCCATGTATTCGGGATGCAGTATAAGGCACTAATGTCCATCTTTATGTACCACGGCTGGCAGCTGCATTGAAAAATTTGGTCGACAATATCACTATCATCTGTGTAACGAGTTCCTCTTGAGACGGAATTCAAAGCTTCTGGCAGACCTCGCAACTGGCTGTCGATGTAAACTGTTTCTCGATGAATTCCGGGCGGTTTAGGTTGGGATTAAAACTCACATTGACAGTCATAGAGAGTTCAGTCTGGGCCGAAGTTCCATTACTTGTCACCGACTTACGCGCTGGTTGTGACGCGTAATCTCTCCTTCTATCTTGCTATCTCCATTGCGTTTCGCAGAATTAGTTTCGCATGATCGGCCAAATTGATCTTTCAATCGATGTACAAAAGAGGCATAGGTCCCCATACATAGCTGGAACGAATGGGAAAATCGGCAATCTAGAACTCGTCTGTCTTGCTGTAGTCGATGCTTGCGCTATTTGAACACCAGCCTTTGAAGGCACATGAGCTTATCAGTATACAGACTGACTGCCAATATGTACTTTCAGTTTCTTCATTTTTCGTGAGCTGATGACGTCAAATAGATGATCTAATTCGTGTTGCTTGGATGCGTCGGTAGCCGACGTACGGTCTGAAATACCCAATTCAAGCTGCTTTCTTGCGATTTCCACCATTGCGTTCCAGGGCTTTCTCTACCATCTGACGCCCTAAATCATTGAGGTTCAGGCTTTCGGGTTCACGTATTTCCTCAGCACAACATCGTGAGGCAGCAGGTTGTGTGTTTGCCTGGACGGTAATTGTACTGATGATTTTCGACAGGTATTCTCACCGCGTATAAGCGCTGTTTCTCGTGGGAGAAGCAGGCAGTGACTTTTGAAAACCACATGCACCGGATAACGAACGGGTCTCCGTCAAAGCTGCTTTTTCCAGCATGTTCGTATCGTCGTTTAAGTCGCTGACAGTGCTCGAGGTTCATACAATATCTTATATGGTATCCTCGCGGTTCTGTTTCGCAAGAGTGCTCTCGGCTTCAGAGATGGTGCCAACTGCGTACTTTCCGCATCCTTTGGAATAAAGGTGTAACAAGGCTTCTGCATTGATTTCGCGCGCTCACCGAGTACCGACATCTCGCTCTGGTGATGTTCTTTAACCGGCGAATATTACCCGCCATTTGTATTGCGGCGAGTAGTGGTTTGGCCTCATCTGTAAAGCTGCAATCTTCGGAAGAGCGATACTTTTCAGCCATCTGCATGGCGAAAAGACGGGAACAAAAAGTACGATACGTCTCGCCTCGCCGCTCGCAAGGAGGCATCTGCACGGGAATAGTATCTCAGACGGCAAAATAGGTCTCACGGTTCCTGCCTTCTCACTGACAGCCTTGCGCATGTTGACGTTTGTTGCAGCCACGACACGCAACATTTGTCTTCCTGATTTCCTACGCACCAACACGAATATACCTCTACCCGTTTCGAGCACACGGAGCAGTCGTGCTCGGTATGCATAGCGGCAGCAGTTCGCCCACTTCATCAAGGAAAAATCGTAACCCTTGTTTGCTGTTTCCAGCAGCTCCTTCGCTTTCTCTCCAATAGCCACGTGAACGAGCCTTTCTCGTGGCCAAACAGTTCACTGTCAATCGTTCCTTCAGGGATAGAACCGCAGCTACGGCAAAATATCTCTCGCATTGACAGGGAGAATTCGTCGAATAACACGTGGAATAATCTCTTTGCCGACACCACTTTTCACCCACAATCAATACAGATAAGTCGGTTGGGAGCTACCTGCAGGGCTAGCAACTAAAGCCTGCTTATAGTCCATCACTATTGCTCGTGATGTCGACGCTGCTTTATTTTTGCAGTTCTGAAGTATTCATTGGATGACAAAATTACATATTTTATTCCATAATCCTGCTAACGGTGAACTTTTTATATGTTTTAGGGCGAGGACACTATGCGGTGGTTTTGCATAATCCGTAATTTCGTTTGCCAAAACTTGATGAGTAGCAGGCCTATTCCGTCCAAAAGCAACTCGCGTGAGTCTTACAATCACATGCTGCGAAGATACCCGCACTTGCTGATATACCCAATGCCGTTTGTCGACATCAGAAAGCCAACCCTCCCGTCCTCAAGCTGCAAAGGAAATGAAGAAAAGCAGGTTAGCTAAAGGGGCTTGTAAAGGCAGAATGAGCACGTGCAAGAAATCAACATTCGGCAGGAGCACCAATAGCACGAAAAATATTTCTAAAAAGCCGAGCAAAATGCGACATGATAATTCCAACAGAACTGCTGAAACAAAGGTCTTGGGGTTCTGCTTATGAAAGAGCTGCTATCTGTTGATCTATGGTGTGGGTGCTCGCGATGACTTTCAACAAGGCCAGTCCACTTCTTCAAGGAGAGAATATGCCCAGAAATTTCATCACTCGGTTGGCCAATCCCTGTACGATAGCCAGATATGAAGAACCAAATTCCTAATAGACAGAAAGCACCAGTGACGGCCAGCAGCGTTGCTAAGAGCAGCGTTATAGGCTGTGAGACAAAGGAAACAACTATCGAAAGCAGCACCAAAACAGAAATGACTGAAGATGTGAGTCATGGCATAGAGGATTACCGATGACGATGCATCGCCCGGTCCTATGTGGTGGAGAAAAGCGACATGATACGGTGAGTTCGCCCCCATCAGACCGCCGTATGGCATAGTTGAGGGCAAACTCCCGACACGGTAATCTTATAGTAAAGCCATGCACAAGGATATTTCTCTTTGTCCTTTAGTCGGCTTTTCTGTGAATTGATAATGGTCACCTGCCGGTTGTTGAAGATGCAGAAAGCGCCGAAAGCACGACACAACGGCAATAGACCAATAGTTTCTGCATGACACAGCCCTTCCCACACTCTGCGTGCAAATCAAAGCTGTGTAATCATAATGCTGAGAACGACAATCCTGCAAGATGAAAAATCCGTTCTGATACTTCTTATTCATGCTTTTTCTTTGGTATAGAGAAGCGAACTTTCTCTCCATCATCATGCTGTCTTGGTAGAAGCTTAGGCAAAGAGATTCTGCAAAGGCTCGTCATAACGCTTGCGGTTGCGGTGGAATGTCGATGGCTGTATGCAATGGCATGACGCAGTGAAGAAGCATCGGCGCTGGTGCACTGACCTGCAATATCAAAGCGAGAGTATGGCAATCGGGTTCAGTGGGCTATAATGGGGTAGGATAGCATAAACTTTTACACCACACTTCTCCGTAGTGAGGAGAGGCTTTTTAATGGGCACGTACCTGGTCGAAAATATAGAGACCCAGATGCCCGTCAAACCGGTCGTAACAACCACTTTTTCAAAAAGAGATTCTCTCAGCAGTGTAAGGGACCGGAATGCTCCGCAGCTGTCCTCTTCCATTTCTTTAATTGCAGGCAAGATAATCTCTTGTTCTTCTTTGCCTTTGTGCCGCAGGATTTAAGGATAAAACAGCAATGCGTGGATTGGAAACACTAAAGAAGTCGCGGCGAAATGGTTTTGCGAATAATAATGTAGCCTTTTCTTTTACTAAATCCTTGGTCAGCACATTTGCAATGTCCTTTACAGAAGCCCTTTTCTTTCTGCCGGCAACCATCAGCCGCAGTGTCACCGATATAAAGGGTAGAAGCTTTGTGTCCTTCGCCTAAACAAGTTTCTAATATACTTGCTGATGCCCGGTAACTCGTAAGCCTCAATGTGAATCATTGCTGTCTTCCACCGACAATTCGATGCAGCGTCATAGGCATCATCCCGATAATCGGTCATGGCTTTATCAAGTGCTTTCAATGCAGCGCGCACCGCTTTCAGGCGACACCATGCCCATCTCCACTTTCACATCTTCGTCGAAGCATGTCAGCAGATTAATGCGCTTTTCAACTGCTTTCCATCGGCGGTATTGATGAGTTACGAAGTTTCCTTGAATGTCAAGTGCCTTGCGACGATAAGATGCTATCTTGGGAGAACCATAGATGATTGGCGCACAGCCTCCACAGCATCCTCGCTCAGAGAAAGCCTGTAAAAGATGAGTTCATATCCGATACCATTAGTACCACCGTGTGTGATAGCCACACGAATTTTCTTATTTTCCATTGTTATTCTTTATATTTATAGAGCTCAGTGTGGCGTAGCTGACCGAGCAGAGCTTTTCTTTATTGCTTATTTCGGGCGCATAGAGGAAGCCTTCTTGAAGATGAGTCCTTCTCCTTTCAGGGCGCTTATAGACGTTGCAGATGAATGGCCTCCCACGGCATCGCCCTGCATCTCTCATAGTCCTCTCAGCGACATCGCCTTTTCTTTGGGTTGAAATGCCCCTTGACAGAGGCTTTCAGAGTTGTGATGAACATCGAATCGGTTTCACCTTTAATATTGATTTGCATCACACTGTCGTGCAACTGACAGAAAACGTTCCACGCTTAGTGGCAGTGTGTCGGCAGTCGTTACTTTGTGAGATAGCTACGTTTTTCATGCCTCATGTGGCATTGTTGATATCCAGAAATCCTTTTCCTTGTTTGCTCGACCGCATGTCAGCAGGCAATTCAATGCTCATTCCCATCAGTTTGCGCACTCGTTCCTGCATCTCGGGATTGTCTTCATACGGGCGGTTGAGCCGTCCGAGCATTCCCTTTCGCCGACCGTTGCAGCCACAAAACACGAGCATTGCAGCCAACATGAAGACAATGATCTTATTGCTCGTGACGGATTTTCGCCGATTTTCTTCGACGTGAAAGCAGTCCACGGGCTGCAGAGATATCTTGTCCGCGACTCGCACGGATAGTCGTGAGATGCCATGTGATGTCAGATAGTCGCGCAATTCCTCCATTCTCTTCTCGTCGGCACCATGCAGTGTGCGTCAGGTATTTGGTGAAGCGTATCAGATTGATGCGACAGTCAAGACCTTTCAACAGTTTTACAAGCTCACGGGCATGTGCTCATAGAGTCGTTTACGCTCCGAAGACGATGTATTCAAACGACAAACGACGTTGGTGGGAGAAGTCATAATGCAGAAGTTCCACGATTTCCGCAATACTATGCGCCCTGAGCCGGGCATAAGCTCGGCTCTTTGCTCGGCTATCGGCGAATGAAGACTGACAGCTACATGGCAATCGCCTCTTCAATGAAGCGTTTCAGCTTGTTCTTAACGCCGACACTGCTCACCGTTATGCGCTTCGACTCTCATGCCCAGCCGTAGTCGGCCGTAGAATTCCGTTGTTCGCAGAATATTGTCAAGGTTGTCCATCGGCTCCCCTGTCCCATGAACACGATATTCGTAAGTTTATCCACGCGGGAAGCGAATAAATCTGGTTCAAGATGTCACAAGTTGTCAGGCTTCCCTCAAAGCCTTGCTTTCCCGTTTGACAGAAAAAGACAGTTCATTTTGCAGCCCACCTGACACGAAACGCAAAGAGTGGCGCGGTCATTCTCGGGGATATACACCGTTTCTACAAACTTTCCGCTTGCTGTGGGGAATAGATATTTGATGGTTCCGTCCTTGAATGCTGTGCTTCCAAAGCTTCTGCACAACCTATAGTGTGGCTTCTTCTAATTTCTTTGCACGTTAGTTTTGGATATATTTGTCATCTCGTCAATGCGCTTCACGTGATGCGTATATAGCCATTTTGCAATCTGTCCGCCCGTAAAGGCAGGCATTCATTGCTTTGCAGGCTTCCCTGAGCTCGTTCAAGGTCATGCCTAAAAAGTGCTTTTCGAAGAAATCATACTGCAAAGATAATAAATACGTTGAATGTTTCACGCTGTATTGTGATTTGTGGAGAGTGGAATGCAGGGGTAGGAGTGTGGTTTGTTTTCAGACAGTCTAAGCCCTTGCAAATTGCGTGACTTGGGTATAGGCTCACAGGTCTGTAATTTGATATTGGAAAGCAGTAGATTTTGAAAAATAATCAAAAACATGACAATAAGAATTGTTCGCATGGTTCTGTTTTTCCACAAAACAGCAAATTATCTTCTCACATGCAATGCTTCAGTCTTGTCATTTGCATCATCTCGTCTTGCACATCTACAGTATATTGTAGTGTGTTTGCGTCATTTTATCTTGCGATTTGACGCATATTACACACTGATTTGACGCATATTGGATGCCTTCTTGAAGGGAGTACAAGGAAAACCACATTGCGGTCTTCCTACGGCAAAGATAATCATTTTTGAGGCAATGCAAATGGATAATGAAATATCTTTTGCTTTTAGAGCGACATTAAGCGCACGTGGAAAAATCGTGTTTCAGCAGCATGTAATTCGATTTTATTTGCTATCTTTGCAGGAAATATGGTGTCGTTAGCATATGCCAACGAGCAATCCGGCGGTTGCAACAGTGCCTCAACACGCGTTAAACACATTTTTATGATTGGATAGATCGTTTTCGCCTGTAGCAACCTAACGACCTGAAAGAGACCATCAAGATGTTTGCGGAAGAGTAAGACAATCCGACAGATAAACTTACTCGTGGACTCGGATTTCAAGGTCGCGGAGCGGGCTGATGACCGCACGACTATCGTTGTTGACACTTTGCTTTCGACCGACACCATGCGCAAAGTCAGTGAGAAATGCAGAGGCCGACTATGTGCTTCTTGCGCTCAAATCAACGCCTCTGTGTTAGGGCCAGCATGCACTTGACCGCCTGCTTCGTGTGGCGCACAGATACCCATGCGGCCTTGGTTTACAGCGATTATCATGCGGTTGTTGACGGAAAACGCGAGCAACATCCAGTCATAGACTACCAGATGGGGAGTCTGCGTGACGATTTTGATTTCGGTTCCTTGCTGTTCATTCGTGCCGATCTGTTGCATGAATATGCTGCAACTTGTGCAAAGAGGGAGGTCATCAGTTTGATTTTGCCGGACTCTTTACGACCTGCGTCTGTTCCTCAGCTCGCAAGACTTTTCCATATCAATGAATATCTACACAGCACAGGGTCTGATACGCGAAAGAGCGGTGAACGCCAGTTCGATTACTGCCAATCCGCGCAACCGCGAGGTGCAGATAGAAATGGAAAAGGCTGTTACTTTGCATCTCGAAGCCGTTGTTGCACGCATTGATACGCATGATTATGAAGCGCCAAACTTTGACCGTGAGCCTTTCAACTGCGAGGCCTCGTCGTCATTCCAGTGTATAATCGCGAGCGAACGATAGCCGATGCGCAAAGTGCATTGCAACAAGAGGCCGATTTCAAGTATAATGTGATTGTTGTCAATAATCAGCAGCGATCACGCGGGATATCCTGGCGAGTTAGTCTTGCGAACGCCTCATAGAGTTATTGAGCCCTGAACGCACCGATTTGGGGATCTGGCGGCTGCGGAATGTAGCTGTTGACGATGCAAGGTGTGCCGTTTTGCCGTTCAGCTGGATAGCGATGATCTCTATTCTTCCACATACGCTGCAGAAAATCGTTGATGCGTTCCATGAACAGCATGCAATGATTATAGGTGCTCATCGCATGTGTGATTTTGAACTCAAGACACTGCCTCCGGGAATGATAGAACATCGTGAATGGACCGAAAGATAACGGTTGCAACAATGCCTTACGCATCAATGGTTTGGGTGCTCCACGCCATTCTTTACGCCACTTGCGTGAAATTCATTTCCATGCACCAGTTAGTGGCGAGGATTATGTTGATTGGCTTTCAGTCGCCGCTATCGTATAGGCAGAATATACGATGAACTCTATCTTTGCAGGCGGTGGGAGGCAACAGCGATGCTGCATTGAGCATTGAAAAGGTGAATGCCAACAATCTTTATAAGGACCGTTTGCGACGATAGAGTTGAAGGCACGCCGTCAGTTAGGTGAGCGAAAAAGGCTTTCTTGGTGGCGATGACGACTTGAAACGCTTTTTCAATCAACAGTTGAAACAGTGGAGGATGCCTGAAAACTATCAAGATCTGCGGGATGTGAAGACAAAACAATTAGGTATATTGCGCGTGCAGTATAATCCGGCACGCATGGTAAGCACTGGAGCGAAGATTGATGCACACTCATTGGCACAGCGTCCTTGCTTTCTTTGTGCATCAAATCGGCCGAAAGAACAGCTGACGAAAAGGCTTGATGATGACTTCTGCCTGCTTGTTAATCCGTTCCCTATCCTTCCTGTCCACTTCACTATGTCTGCTTTTGCAGCCATGAGCCCAGGCTATTCTGTCGCATTATGGTGAGGTTCATAAGCTGCTTTCAAGGTATAAAACGCTCATGGTGTTCTATAATGGGCCGAAATGTGGGGCGAGTGCTCCCGATCATCAGCATCTGCAAGCGGGTGAAAGTGGGCTTGTGCCCTTGCAACGTGAACGAAAACGATGCAAAAAGCCTTGAGCCGATAGTCACATTGAATGAAGATAACGATGTTTGTCTGCTTCGTGACTTTATGGTTCCAGCGCTTGTCGTTCGCAGTACGAGTGCCGAGAGCGACGAAAAGCTCTTTCATCTTGTGTATAAGTGCTTGCCGTTACGTGACGGAGAGACCGAGCCGATGATGAATATCGTGGCTTGGCGCGAAGGCAGACAGTATATTTCAGTGGTTATTCCGCGTGAAAAGCATCGTCCGGATTGCTATTCCATGACGAGGGCGAAAAACAGCTGCAGAAGTCCCGGAGCCTTGAGAGAGTCGGGATTACTGATGGTTCCGCGCGAAGAAGACTTCAATAAACTGACCGAAACGCAGGCTGAAACCATCCTGAAAGAGTGTGGTGTCACTGAAAAAGACAATGCAGGCGGTGGTTGAACGCATAAAAGAAAAACAACTGAAAATGGTCTTGAAAGATAATCATGTGCAGGTAGATGCACAGCCGGATGTGTCGGTAGGCATTGTCAGTGGAAAGTCAGATTAGGTTTTCGTCTTGATGCGCCTTATCTTGTAGAGGGACGCTTGCAGAGGGCGAACAAACGGTTGACTTTTGCTAGAAAAGGCATACAGTTGAAAGGAAAATGCTATCAAGGTTGACTTTCATACCACAACAAAGCGATGCTTCTTTCTCACTTTTTCGATGTCACTATAGGTGTAAACTTTCATTGGGAGCGTAAGGAAACACAGACTTTCTTTCTTGGCAGATTGAAGTTCATAGTCAATGAAGATAAGGTGTGCTGTCAATGAATTGCCGGTTGAAAGCTATTTGAGAGTGTTATCTCAGGGCGAAATGAGTGCTACTGAGCCTCGAACTGCTCAAGGCTCATGCTGTGATATCGCGCAGTTGGCTGTTGGTGCAGATGCAAAACCGCAGATAATCATGGAAAAAGCAAGTCCATGTCGCCTGAAATGCCTACCGAAGGAGAACTTATCCGCTGGTATGATCGCGAAGATCATACGCTTTTACGTCTGTGCCGATGATCATTGCCAGCGTTATCAAGGAATAACGAAAGAAACAAGCCCACGGTGGCAGAGGCTATCAGGCAAACAGCAGGTGCTGCATGACGGTGAAATCTGCGATGCAAGGTTCTCTAAATGCTGTGGAGGTGAGACTGAAGAGTTCCAATATTGCTGGGAGAACTTGTGCAAACCTTATCTCGTTGCCCTACGTGATGCGCCGCATGATGAGGCACTTCAGTTGAATGTTGAGGCTGATGCAGACCGTTGGATACGCCTCAAATCCGGAGAGTTTCGCACATACACACGATGTAAAAAGTGCTTTCACAAGTGCTCAACAACTATGACCAGGAGACGTCAGACTTCTACCGTTGGCGCGTGGAATATACGCAGGAGCAGCTTCAGGCTGATAACCGAGAAGCTTGAAATAGACTTCTGGGCATATCATTGACCTTATTCCTATGGAGCGTGGAACGAGTGGAAGACTTTCAAAGCTTAAGATAATAGGCGACAGAAAGACGCTTGTCATTGGCAAGGAACTGGAGATTCGCCGTGCTTTGAGCAAGACTCATCTCTACAGTTCGGCTTTTGTGGTCGATGCACTTGACCGCAATGAGCAGGGAATTCCGCAGCGGTTTGTCCTCATTGGAGCGGTTGGGGGCATGGTGTAGGGCTTTGTCAGATTGGCGCAGCGTCGCGGGAGAGCGTGGTTACAATTATATGAAATCTGTGCATTATTATAAAGTAGCAACTATCGAACAAATCTATCATTAGACATGAAGAATTCAAGACCTTGGACATGGGTTCCTTCACTTTATTTCGCTGCAGGGCTGCCTTATATTGCCGTACAGTGCTGGCCATCGAAATCTATATGCAGCTTGGGTCTGAGGGATGCAGAAGTGACATTCTATACCTCTTGGCTCTATTTACCGTGGGTGATAAAGCCTTTCTGGAGCCCTTTTCTCGAGTTGTATAAGACGAAACGCTGGTATTACGCTACAACTGCTTCTTGGCGCTGCTTTGCGGGCGCTGCCTTTACCATTCAGGCCTCATGGTGGCTGCAAGGAACAATTTGTTTCTTTTGGATGATGGCCTCTTTTCAAGTGCAACTCACGACGTAGCTGCTGATGGTTTCTACATGATGGGACTTGACCAACACGACCAGAGCGTTCTTTTGTGGGCATTCGAAGTCACGTTCTATCGTCTTTTCAATGATAGTCGGAAAAGGCGTTCTTATCATGCGCGCGGTGTGCTTCAAGTGGTATTCCGTTATCAGATTAAATTCTCATGGAGTCTTATTTTCTATGGACTGACAGGACTTTTCATTGCTTTCTATCTCTATCATAACTATGTTCTTCCACGCCCGAAAGAGGATGCTGACCATGTAAAGAAGCGGTGTGCAGAGGATATTCTGATGGAGTTTGTGATGACTTTCGTTACATTCTTCTCCAAGAAACAAGTGCTTGTGGCTATTCCTTTCTTGCTTCTTTTCCGACTTCCAGAGGCATTGTTGACTCCTGTTTCACAGCTTTTCCTGCAAGCCTTGCCAAGTAAAGGCGGATTAGGGCTGTCACCTCAGGAGTTCGGACTGGTCAATGGAACTGTCGGAGTGATAGGTTTGTTGCTAGGAGGTGTTATCGGTGGGACTGGCGAGCCGTGATGGACTGAAGAAGTGGCTATGGCCTTCTGACCCGTGCAATAACATTCCCAATGTTGCTTACGGGTATTTAGCTTATGCAATGCCTGAAAAGCCTGATTGCAATCAACGTGCGTATGCCTTGAGAACTTTGGTTATGGCTTTGGTTTCAGTGCATATGCTCTTCATGATATACTTTTCTAAGGTTGGCACAAGACATCTCATTATGCACTTTTGCACGGGGTTCATGGCTCTTCTGATGATGTTGCCGGGCTTGTTTGCCGCGTGCTTTGGGCCCAGGCAGTAGTCGGATGTTCTTTTTATCATTGTGATGATCAGCTGTTTGCTGCTCGTTCGCCGTGCTTCTCCTTTCCTGAAAATCGATCCGAATTTCGGTAAGAAAGAAGTCGAAGAAGAATTATAAAGCAAGGAAAAGGCTTGCAAACGTTATGTCTGCGGGCCTTTTTATATTAGATGTTTTCGAGAAGTTCGGGCAGTGCAATCATTCCTTGCATTTTCAAAGGCTTTTTCATGTCGCTTATATGTGGTCTTTTCTCATCTTCTTCTGGCTGAAAAAGTCGTGTGATGATTTTATCGAGGAAGAAGAACCTGCCGATAGCGAAAGATATATTTCATATTGTAGAAACATTTGCCTCCTCCCCAACTGATAAGCAATAGCGAAACCACGCTTTGGTTTGTATGAGACTGTCTACACAGAAGTTCTTACATTCAAAGTCGGTAAGCGGTAATTTGATGGTTGCAAATCTTGTCTTACCACTTAGAAATGGATATATCCGCGTCGAAACTCATCATTCGTATCTCTGACATACCTTATTTGATAAGTCTTTGCCATATAACTGACCTTCAATGTCAGTCTTTTGCCAAACGTCCCAGCGTGGTATATCTTCTCGAAAAATCCAGTCTTTCCGACATTTGCACATTGTCCTTGAACAGCAAGACAAAGCAAGGAATAGAGTAACAACAAGTATTTGTTCATGTCGTTGGGCTTTTAAACTCAAGTATTGGATAATAATAGTTGACGCCGAGACACCCCTCATATTGCTCAATCTTCTGTGACGCCCTGATTTGTAATTTATTATAGAGTTTAGGAGATATATACCTTTCATCTTCTTTTAAGTCATTCCGTGGAGCGAGTTTTAAGTAATATCGATGCCCTTTTCCTGTTGTACTCGACTTTATCTTTAATGCTCGAATCAAAATACTTTGGTTTAGATGGTCGAAAGGTTATATTGCAAAATATGAGCGTACTATAGCTATAAACAAAGCAACCGATTAGTGTTACTCAATGAAAAGAAAGCAAATCGCGTGCCCATATGTTGGCGTTATGTGCTCATTTCTGTGCAAAAGATAAGTCAGGACGAGTGTAACCACGATGACAATCAAATCAGAATTGCGAAGGAATATGAAGGAGATTCTCTCGCCAGCACACTATATAAAGGCCCTAAAGAACAAACACTTCCTATCGACAATAGCGATGGATGAGGATCACGTTTACTGACATAAAATTTCGCCAATCCATGGCTTTTGCTGTAGAAAACGACTGCAACGAGGGGCAGTGCGGCAATTGAGACGATAAAGTCATGTGCAAACGAGGGGAGAAACACAATGAATAAGACTACGATTGTAGTGACGACATTGAGTGGATAGATTATTTTCTTGAGCTTGTTTGCCTTATTTCTGATATCTCTTCACTCTGCTCCATAGTGCAAATCTGATAGCATTTTCTTCCGTCTCTGCTTTTCATCAATGACATCTTTGTTTTGAAATTGCGAATGGCCCATGCTTCTATGCTCGCAAAACCATCGTAATCATTGGATATAATAATAAACTTTTGACAACCCTCGTTGCATGCAGAGGATTCGCTTTTTCTCATCTTCATAGCAGTCAATCTCAGCCATTGAAGGATTGTTTTGCTGAAAATGCTAACACGAATCACGGCTTCAGTGTGATGAACAGCTTCGAAACTACTTGGTTTATCACATAACCCATGCTGCCGTAATAAAGGCTAGGGCCAGCAACCCCAAGTAAATGCGTGCTGATAAGTCATAATCGTCAAACGTCATCATGGTGTAAAGGTCATGAGACCAAGGAAAATGAAGAGTAAAGCGACTATCCACGCCACTGACATGACGATTTTTGGGGCGATGTTCACCGAGAATGCGATGATGTTTCAATGGTTTGTACATAACTTTACAGCTATTTTACTCGTCGATATAGCGCTTAGTGATATCCTGATAGCCGTCAATGCGGCGGTCACGGAGGAAGGGCCACCACCCGCGTACTTGTCTCGTGGTGCATGTCAGATCCTATCACGATGCTTTTCTTTCATTATTGCTAGCTCTGTAATGGATTTCGCCCTGCGGTCCGACAGCAAAGCTGCTGCCCCAGAACTCAATTCCTCGCGTTTGTCCGCTTGGACTGCAGGCTCATGACCAACGCGATTAACGGCAATGACGGGTAGTCCAGTGCACAGCATGCCCACGCGATTACGGTCGTCCATGCCTCGCGTTGTCGCTCCTCGTTCATCGGGCGTATCCTCTGCTGCTAGCCAATAGTGGGATAGATAGGATTTCCTTTGCAGCGCCATTACATGGCTGCTTCGATACCATTGGTCAACATACCAACTTCTCCGAGTCGCTCATGCTTGTGTCGATGGGATGAAAACCAAGATCTCCGGGCGAAATAAAACTTTTCGTAGTATGCAGGTCATCAGGAGATGTGCATTTTTCCATACTTCCGGCTATCGTTCCGTCTCTATCACTACAGCCGTATTGGCATAGAGTCCGGGCACGCTTTTCAAACAGCGAAGTGACGATAACTACCCGTATTGCGGCCAATTCACCGCAGAAAACCGTTGAAGCTCTGGTATCGGCTCTGCAAAATCGAAGTTGACGTCTTCCACCCGGCGAAGTAAAGCGGGTGTGAAGTTCCTGCAACACAATGAGCTGTGCTCCACGGGCAGCTAAGTCGGCTATTCCTTTGCCACAAGCGTTGAATGTTCCATATGCAGGATCAGCAACATTATGTTGCTGGAGAAAACCTATTTTTATTTCTTTCATAACTTTGGATATTGCATAGTGAGACAATGAAGTGAGCCGTGCTGGCGGATAACCGTGCGTGCATCAATGCCTATAACCTTGCGGTCGGGGAAGGCTTTCTGCAGTTGTTGCATGGCTAAACGGTCTCTTTCGGGTTGTGCATACGTAGGACAGAGCACGTGATGATTGAGGATAACGAAGTTGGCATAGGGTATGCGGGAAGCCGCCTTCATTGTCGTATATCGGCTCAGGAAAAGGCAATCGCAGCAGATGATAGGGCTTCCCCTCAAGCGTGCGCAGTGTTTTCAGCTGGTCTTCCAAAGCTTGGAAGTCAGCGAAATGCACATCTTCTTCGTCACTGTATATAATAATAAGGTGTCATTGGCGCCAATCTCACGGTCGCGTCAATATGTCCGTCGGTGTCATCGCCATGAGTGACCGTGTCCAAGCCATACAATGCGCTCTGCATGCAGTGTTTCGAGTAGCTTTCTCAATGTCTTCGCGCGTCATGGGTTGGTTTCTGTGAGGTGCCAAAGAGGCAACATGAGGTGGTGAAAATGGTGCCTTTACCGTCACTTCAATGCTCCCGCCTTCCAAAAACAAAGTCGGTGTGGTCTTCTATGGTGCCGTCAAAGCGCTCCATTTGAGCCATGTTGCGTGTGATGGCATTGTCTTTCTGCCAGTTGAATTTCTCTCCCAGCCATTGAATTTGAAGTCAAGCGCGTAATTCAGAACCGTTCGAAAGCGTGACAGCGCCGTGGTCGCGTGCCCAAGTGTCGTTGGTATCTATCGCGAAATAGCGGATATTGGCATGTTGACTCGCTTGAAAGTTGCTGCTCAAGCAGGGCTTTCACCTTGTCGGGTTCAGGCGTAACGATGAGAAGTTGCTCATCCGTTGTGATGACTTTTCGCCATTTCAACGAATGTCTTTGTACGTCATCGAGATAGGGAAGCCAGTCGGTTTGAGCATGGGGCCACGTGAGTTGAATGCCTCGTTGCGGTGCCCATTCAGCCGGAAGTACAAAGTCTTTGTTTTCGCTATATCGTAGGAGTGATAGTTCAATATATAATCGTTTGCCGGTTACAAAATTAGTTGTTTTTCCAATTGTTGTGAGTTTGAAGAATAGAAAAGGTGAATATTTTTGTGAGAAATGAGAGTAGCACACGCTTCATTCAGGGTGCATCGTGAAGCTTTTCGAGCGTTTCGAATGCGGTTTTCATAGCTTTGGAAAAGCCGTAATGAGCGCTTTGATTGTAAAACTTAAATGACAGTTGATTTGCATTTGCTTAGAAAATTGATTATCTTTTGCCACGAGGGGAAGACCGCAATGTGGTTTCCTTTTGTTATGCCTTTGCAAAAGACTTTGTCATATGCGTCAAATCAGCGTGTCATATGCGTCAAGTTATGTGCTGAAGTGACGCAAAATGCACAACAATATGCTTAGATTGAAGACGAAATGATACGAATGACAAGTCGCGCATTCATTCAGGGAAGATGATTTGAGTTAATAGAAAAACAGAACCATGCAGACTAACTGTTACGTCATGTTTTTGATTATTTTATTTATTTTTCTGATGTCTCGAATATCCATAGAGAAAGCATAGCATTCATGGTAGTGTTTACGGTCACTCTTGCTAAAATTATATTGATTGATATTGCATTTAGGATAAAACCGTAACTTTGCCTTATAAAAGCAACGGAAATGCTGGAAATCAAGAACGGAACCCTAAGCGGAGTGGAGCATCCCGCGACGGCTGCCGACATTAATCAGTGGTTGATGCGGCGAAATGTTCTGTATCTATGCTTGGAGCAGTGACAAACGGCAGGCGATTGTCCACACTCTTTAAGGGTTACAGCCTCTCAAGTCGGGCTTTATGTCGGTTGATGGTGATGTAATCGACGAGCGCTCGGCAGCTTATTATCGAACTCATACAGCCTTCGTGCCGCGCATCTACGGCTGCCTTTCAAAACTGTTGGCGAGACTATGCAGGCAATGATGACGGTCGATAAAGACTTGACAAAAGGCACTATTGAAAGCGAGTGGCGGCAGGGCATAGTGGATGGCTCTGGAATGCGCTTGTTGAGCACATAGGGCAGTGATATTTTGCAGCAAATGATGATGGTTATAGCCGTGATGAGAGGGTGCAACCACATGATTATCGACCTGCTTCCCGGGGCTATGACGCCTGAAATGATGGACTATCTACGGCAGTACACGGCTTCGGGCGGACTGATTGTGATAGCTACTGACGATGAAGAAGTAAAGGGCAGTGCGATAAGTCGCTGCTCGAACCGTAATGATTAAATAGAACAATCGAATATTGGTTTTATGGGTATCTGTATCCTCGTGATACTGCTGTAGTCCCGGTATATCTGATTTATTTCTATAAGCTCAATCTGCAGCGTAAGTTTGCTCAGCCTTGGCTAAAGTCGTGGGTTATTTGGCTTTGACTGGCATCATGTTGAGTTTGTTTTCCGCATGAACAACATCGCACTCAATATCCTTTGGGTGTTGTTGTTGGCCTTGCTGACTTCGGTGGTGACGGTGAACAGGGCACGCTTGACGATGAAAAAGCTATTTCATTCCGGCTTTCATTTCTACGCTTGTCGTGACATTCGGCATCGGTGTTCTGTGGTTCTGGCTGCTTTTTCGACCGAAAATCCCTTTGATACATCGCTATCTTATTCCCGTGACGGGCTTCATTCTTGGTGGCATTATGGAGAGCAATTGCAGGCACTTGAAACCTATTATGCGTGGGTTTGAGAAATCATAACGCTCTTTTCTACTATCTTCTGGGCAATGGGGCAAGCCATAATCAGGCTGTAAGATATTTCGTGAAACGGGCTTTGGAACGTAGCATGATACCGTCATTGAGGCGCATGGCCTATATAATAATAGGTGTAACACCACGGTGATGTAGGGCAATGTTGCTGGCAGGAAGCGATGTTTATTCGGCTGTTCTGATGCAGTTACGACGTTTGCAATGGTGTTGGCAGCCTCGCCTTTAGCCTTGTTGTTGACTCTGATGCTTGCCAAACGCTACGCATTCGATGAATATGGCGAGCTGAAATCACAGGAAATGGTAAACAAGGCAGAAGCATGAAAAAGACTTTTTCTGCTTGGTTTAGCTGTTCTGACGTTGCTCTTTGGGGCGTTAGGATGTGACTTTTCCAAAGGAACCCACAAGCCTTTGATAGGCAGTATACGGCAGACGGTCGAAGCTTACTGCAGTGAACGACACTGAAACCATTGTCAGAAAGAACATCATACAAGGCCCTGCAGGCGATGATCGGTTGCTGGCACAGCTGGTTCCTATGAAATTCCACAACAGCTGTTTGAAGAGTGGGCTATGTGGTGTCGTATAATCCGAAACGCATATTCCAAAATTGGGTGGCTTGGCGCTGACGGAGTCGTATCACCGGCCCTTACAAGCGCAAAGGCATTGAATTTCAGGAAGACAACGAGGCAGAAGGCGGAAAGCAAACACGTTTGACACAGTAGGAGTGTGGCTGATCGTGGTCATGCGGCTGTCCTCGGCGACATATGCGGATAAGACGGCACCACAGTCATTTCTCATGACGAATAGGCAAGTCCCGCAGAACCGCAATCTGAACGCAGTACTGAATGAAATGGAAAATCAGTACGCGCGGGCTAAACAGTATGGCTGCATCTCATGGCGTGGCAGCCCAATCCTTACAATCAGAAGTACAAAACTATCGGTAAGGCTATGGTAGTCGAGCATGTTTTAAAGTGGTGCTTTGGCAGAAGCGAGACACCCAGGACAGGTTTTATCTATAAGAATGGGCTGGAAAACCGACCGAAAGGCGACTATGAATAGTATTGATGCGATAGAACGCATTGCTAGGTTTCTGACTTTTTCCCTGCACTTTTGAGGATGCGCTGAAGCGAAAGCTAGCTGAAGCTAAACCCGCTGACTGGTAAAAACGTTAAACAATAGGCGATTGACCTTAATCATGTAACAAAATGGCTATCTTTGTAGTCTCATTTTTATGCATCGCATGAAGATAAGAAGTAATTGCGCCTTTGAACAGTTCGCGCTTCCGCCTCTGCAGGCCGACTATGACAATGGCGGCCTACAGATTGATTGACAGAACGGGAAGTCTCAGGGGTTTTATTGTGTCTTTGACGTGACCCCTGAAAATCGCTGATGAGGCGGTTGCAAATATTGTCAATCTCATCGTTTCTCATCATCCGCTCATCTTTTCGCAGTTGAATAGGATTGCCGATGAGAATGAAGTGCAGGTGACAGTGCGTAAGGCCATTGAGCAACATGTCGCTATTGCGTCTGCGCATACGAATATAGACAGTGCACGAGGTGGTGTGAACTTCAAGATAGCTGAAAAGCTCGGACCGCACAATCTGCACTTTCTTGGTAAGCAGACCGTCGTTGACGGCTGAAGGAGGCGATGACGTAATGTAGCGAATTCAGGCAGCACTGATGACTCATTGTATTGTTACCCAAAAGCGTTTCTGATGTGGAGTGTGTGCAGTAATCAGCTGCTGCGTAGGCCCATTCGGAGGGTTGCAGTCTGTAGGCGCGGATCGTTCCTGCTTGATGATGCCACAGCTGCAGGTGCAGATGCTTTTTATTACGGGCGAATGCACTCATCATGAGTACTTTGGTCACGACCAGGAAATACAGATTGAAGTCATTGGTCACTATCAGAGTGAACAGTTTATGAACGAAATTTTTAAATCAATCATAGAGGAACGGTGTGATGGTGTGAGTTGTTATCTCACGGAATTGAACACTAATCCCATCATTTATTTATAAGAATTATGGCAAAAGAAAGATCCTACAGATTTGCTGTTGAGGAGAAGTTTAAGACCCCTATCAGCTGCAGACAACATTGAGTAGCATTGATGAGAAGAAAGCATTGCGGAGAACTTCTTTGGAGGTTCAAGATTTGGAAGATGAACTTGAAGGTTTGCATCCGCGTAGAGAAAAATTCAGAACGAAATCGCGAGAGTTTGCAGGACGCAGTTGCCCAGAAAAAGCACGAGATTACTGATGCTGAGGCCAGTGTAGAGCGCTATAAGAGCCAGCTTAACGATGTGAAGAACAATCGTGAGTATGACACCTGACGAAAGAAATCGAGTTCCAGTCGCTGGAAAATAGAGCTTTGTAACAAGAAGATCAAAGAGGCAGCGATTAAGATAGAGGAGGTAAACGCGATCTTGAAAGTACACAACTGAGTATCAGTGAACGTGAAGAAGATCTCAATGAGAAGCGAGATGAGCTGGATGAGATTATGCAAGAGACCCGCGAAGAAGAGGATAAGCTGAAAGCAAAGGCTAAGGAACTCGAAACAAAGATAGAGCCTCGCCTGCTGACAAGCTTCAAACGAATTCGCAAGAATGCCCGTAATGGACTTGGTATTGTTTATGTTCAGCGTGATGCTTGTGGTGGTTGCTTTAACAAAATCCCTCCACAGCGCCAGTTAGACATAAAGATGCATAAGAAAATCATCGTTTGTGAGTACTGCGGTCGCATTATGATTGACCCGGAATTGGCTGGTGTAAAGACAGAAAAAGTCTGCTGCAGAGGAGAAGCTGAAGCGTGCAAAACGAACAATTCGCAAGAAGAAAGAAGATACAGAAACTGCTGAATGAGGCAGCAACTGTAATGGAAACAGGAAACTGAAAGATTGACAATCTTTCAGTTTTTTTTATATTTTGTCTGCTCATTTTTCTTTTTTTCTTATTAAATTTGCAGCCCATAAAAAGGAAAGTGATTGGTAGACAATCTGTAGATTGTATATAGGAATAACAATAATCAATATAGCGAACAATGCCTAAGTATAATATTACAGAAAAGCGTGAACGGTCGGCCGTTTATCGCGTTCTGATGAGTTCAGAGGTAAAAAGATGACCTGCAAGAGAGAATTAATCAAAAAGATTATAATCGAGCAGAAGCTATAGGATAAAGACTACAGTGCAAAAAGCAATTGGCTGATGATTTGGGAACTAATGTGCGTTATGTTTCGGCTGTATGTGCCGAACGTTTCCACACAAACTATTGCGGATTGCTAACGCACAGCGTGTAAATGAAGCCATGTCAATGCTTGTTGACACGCGATATCTTAAATTTCGCATTGAAGATATCGGAGAAATGGTTGGCTTTTTCCAATCGACAGAGCTTTCTATGGTGCTTTCTTCCGTTTTCAAGAATATGACCCCAGACAGTATCGTCAGAATTATATGGATAGTCATCCTGAATTGGCTAAGCCGAAAACTACACGCAATCGTTCGCGTAAAACAGCCTGGAAAATTTGTTTAAGTGGGATTTTTAGCTTAACTTTGTGTCTTGATTGTACACAACGAAACAGATGAAAACAGTTAAGAAAAGTCAGTTCTCACGGGTGGCCCTTGTGCAGGGAAAACGACGGCTTTGGTCAAGGTTATTGGAACACTTTTTCGAGCCTTGGCTATAAGGTTTTTACGATTCCAGAGGTGCCGACAATGTTCAGTCAGTCGGGCATGGACCATCTGACGACGAATAAAAACTCTTTTTATGAAGGCGAAAAGGCTACGCTGGAAGTACAGTTGGCGCTTGAGGATAAGTTCCAACGAATGGCTGAACAGTGTGAAGAACCAGCTGTGATCATCTGTGATCGCGGGCAATGGATATCTCTGCCTATATGAGTTCCGAGATGTGGGAACGCTATAACGAAAGATGTGGGACGAGTACGAGTGAACTTCGCGACCACCGTTATGATGCAGTCTTACATTTGTTTCGGCTGCAGATGGTGCAGAAAAAGTTCTATATTACCAGCAATAACAAAGCAGCGTACAGAGGGTTTGGAGTTGGCCTCGTGTGCTTGATAAGAAGGTGATTGAAGCCTGGACGGGACATCCGCACTTGCGAGTAATCAACAATCATGAGGACTTTAATAACAAGCTTCACCGTGTATTGAAGGAGATTTCGAATGTTTCTGGGTATTCCACAACCAATCGTTGAAGAGCGAAAATACATTGTAGAGCTGACTGGTGAGATACCAAACTGCATTGAAAGTGAAATCACCCAGACCTATTTGAGTGGCTGAACCGGGCTGTGAAGTGCGTTTGCGTCGTCGTGGTTGGCAGGGCAAATACGTCTATGTACATACGACAAAAAGAATATTTCGACACAGAACAGCTTGAAACAGAGCGTCAGATAGCAAGAACCTCTATACATCGCTGTTGCAACAAGCCGATCCTTATCGTCAAAAGATACAGAAAACGCGCAAGAGTTTCATTTGGAAAGGGCAGTATTTTGAATTGGATAACTTTCAAAAGCCTGTCAGCGGGCTGATGATTTTGGAAACAAAAGGCATTGCAGAAAAGGAGTCTGTGAACTTCCCTCCTTTCATTAAAGTGGTAAAAGACATTACATGTGTGCAGCAATATTATAATTAATATTGCTTTGAAAGGCTAAGAACAGCACTTTCAAAGCAAAAATGTCAGGGAAGTTCCATCTTAAAGGCTGATTTCTTTCAGGAGATTGCCATTGAGATGGAATATTTTTATGGTTCCATTTTCGTATGTTCCAAGCGTCGGAGGATTGCCTCCTTTAGGAAATGTGACCGACCCTGTGTTACAAATAACGGTGTTTTCTGTCCTCTCAAGCTCCCAAAGATGGGTGTGTCCATAGATAATTGCATCAAAACTACCTTTGGGCGGTTCTCCTTATTATATATATGACCATGCGTAAGCAATAGTTTCTTACCCTCATCTACCAGAAGCATGTAGTCTTGCAGGATAGGGAAGGAGAGCAACATCTGGTCGACTTCAGAGTCACAGTCACTCTTACGGCCACAATCTCATCGGCAATGGCATTCAGTTTTTCAGCAATAGCCTTGGGGTTCAGGCCCTCGGCAGTCCGTTTCGTGGGCCATAGTTCAATATGTCGCCCATGATGCACATCATGTCGCAATGTTGTTGATGATAGAAATCAAGCACTTTCTCTAATGCCGGCAGTGAACCGTGAATGTCGGATACCAATAGATATTTCATGTTTTCAGCTTCGTTTGAATGTATTTTGTTATGGATGAATTCCAATGCAATATTCGGAATTTTCTCCGAATACGCAAGTTTTGGAGGCGAATAATGCGTAATAAGCATAATGCACATGGAAAATCTGATTGTTTTTATCAGTTAGAATGGACTTCTATGAGGGGTGTTGAAGATGTAATTTGTGTTATTTTAGCTCGTCATCTGCATCAAATGACACGCTAACTTGCGTCAAATGACACGCTAATCGTCTGTATCACGCTGACACGCTGATGCCACGTCAAATCAGCACGTAATTCGCCTTATATTGCAAGGCTGTCCGTAATGTGTTGAGGTGCAGGTTGATACAAGTTTCAGACTGATTTGTTGGATGAGGTATGTGGATTGCTAAAATCAATTAAATGATAATGTTTTATGTATTGTATGTTGATTAAATGTTTTCTGTTTTGAAAAACAAAATCAAAATCATGTTGTTTGCAAAGTTTTCCAAAAATTTTTGTAATATATTGATAACTAATAACTTGACATGTATTAACACAAAAAAAGTTATCCAAAACGATTAACTTATATATTTATATGCTATCTTTGCAAATGAATTTCAAACCATATTCACCTATAAAATAATGATACAGACCGTAGTAAAAAGAGACGGACGAATAGTCGGTTTCAACGAACAGAAAATCATGGCAGCCATCCGAAAGGCCATGATGCACACCGAAAAAGGGTGAGGATGACGCACTCGTACAGAAGATTACAGACCACATTTGCATTCATGGCAAGAGCCAGATGACCGTGAGAAAAATTCAGGATTCCGTTGAAATGGGCTCATGAAGAGTGCTCGAAAGGATGTAGCACAGAAGTATATTGCCCTATCGCAATCAGCGAAGCATCGCACGAAAAAGCCAAGACCCGTGACGTGTTTATGGAGATTGTGAACATCAAGAATAATGATGTGACGCGAAAAATGCCAATATGAATGCAGACACTCCGGCCGGATGATGATGAAGTTTGCTTCAAGAACAACGAAACCCTTTTGTGGATGATTATCTGTTGTCTGAAGATGCGTGATGCTGTGGCACATAATTACATTCATATTCACGACAAAGACTATTATCCAACAAAGAGTCTGACTTTGCGTTCAGCATCCGCTGGATCATATTCTGGAGCATGGTTTCGTGGCCGGACATGCTCTTCGCGACCCGCCAAGCGCATAGAAACAGCGGTACTGGCTTGTATCTCTTTAGAAACCTGCCAGAATGAAATGCACGGCGGTCAGGCTATCCCTGCGTTCGACTTCTATTTGGCCCCCTATGTGCGCAGTTCATATATAGAAGAGGTGAAAAACTTGGAGAAACTGATGGACGTGATCTTGCTTCACTGTATCATAAAGAGTTTGATGACTTTATTCTGAAAAGACCTTGATGGGCTTGAAGGTGACGAAAGACTTTCGTCAGCACGCTATGAACAAGACCGTGAACCGCGTGCATCAAGCTATGGAAGCCTTCATTCACAACATGAATACCATTCACAGTAGGGTGGAAATCAGTGGTTTTCTCGTCAATCAACTATGGAACGGATACCTCGGCAGAGGGGCGTTGCATCATGCGTGAACTGCTGAAATCAACGTATGAGGGTGTAGGTAATGGTGAAACGGCTATTTTCCCGATACAGATATGGAAGAAAAACGTGGTGTAAGCTATCTTCCTGAAGACCGAAACTATGATCTTTATCAGTTGGCCTGCAAGGTGACTGCACGCCGTTTCTTCCCGAATTTCTTAAATCTTGATGCGACATTCAACCGGGAACAACAATTGGAAAGCTGACGATCCGAAGCGCTATCTGTGGGAAGTTGCGACAATGGGATGCCGCACTCGCGTGTTTGAAAACCGTTTTCGGTCCAAAGACAAGTGTGGCTCGTGGTAACCTATAGCTTTTACGACAATCAACATCGTGAAGTTAGCTATTGAGTGCATGCAAATCGCTGATAGGAAGAGCGTATCAATGCTTTCTTCGCCAAACTCGACAATATATTGGAGATAACAGCTAAGCAGTTGGACGACCGTTTCCAGTTCCAGAAGACTGCTTTTGCCAAGCAATTCCCGCTGTTGATGACGAAGTTGTGGATTGATTGTGATAAGCTTCAGCCTTCAGATACGATTGAAAGTGTGCTTAATCAAGGCACTCTCGGTATCGGTTTCATTGGTCTGGCCGAATGTTTGAAGGCTTTGATGAGCGCATCATGGTGAAAGCGAAGAACGCAGGCTTTAGGTTTGAGGATTGTAACGTATATGCGTGACCGTGTTAACGATTTCTCGGAGCGTTATCAGCATAATTACAGTGTGTTGGGCAACGCCGGCTGAAGGACTCTCGGGACGTTTCACAAAGTTCGACCGCAAGCGTTTCGGTGAGATAGAAGGCGTGACCGACCGCGAATATTACCAATTCAAACCACGTTCCGGTATATTATAAGTGCTCGGCACTGCATAAGGCACAGGTGGAAGCACCTTATCATGACCTTACACGTGGCGGACATATCTTCTATGTAGAGATTGATGGCGATGCAACGCATAATCCGGAGGTCATTGCTAACGTAGTAGATATGATGGATAAATACAACATTGGATATGGCAGTGTGAACCATAACCGCAACCGTTGTATGGATTGTGGCTATGAAAATTCGGATGCCAAGCTCGATGTCTGCCCTAAGTGTGGCAGCCAACATATAGATAGGTTGCAGCGCATCACAGGGCTATTTAGTGGGGACAACAGACCGTTGGAACCAAGAAAATTAGCTGAATTGAATGATCGCGTGACGCATGTTGATGGTGCTGTAGGTAAGAATGATATCCCCTCCCTTGTCTGAAGGGAGGGGATTTTGCTGTATTTTTGTTTGGAAAATGGCTATGATAAGTGTTTTGAAAATAGTGCACGACACGATGGTTGACGGCCCGGGATTTCGCACATCTATTTATTGTGCAGGCTGTCCGAATGGCTGCCCTGGTTGTCATAATCCGCAGTCGTGGGATATTAAGAATGGAACGATGATGGAAACTGCCGAAATTATGCAGGAAATCACTAAGGATCCTTTTGCCAATGTGACTTTCACGGGGGGGGATCCAATGTTCCAACCGGAAGGTTTTCTGGCCTTGGCAAAGGCTATCAAGCATCAGACGAAGAAAACGATATGGTGTTATAGCGGCTTTGTTTTCGAAACATTGTTGAAGAGCCCGGCACAGCGTGAATTGCTTCAATACGTTGATGTGTTGGTTGATGGTCCTTTTATAGAGGCGCAGAAAGATACTGATTTGATTTTCAGAGGCAGCAGCAATCAGCGTCTGATTGATGTAAAGCGCTCGTTGGAAGAGGTATGACCGTGCTGTTGGATTATCGCCCGTTGGAACTCGGTATGTGAAAAGCAGGAGATAACGGCCAAGTAACTCTGCTTTTTGTAAAATATTATAGCCTGTTTTTAACACTTCTAAAGTATCTCCTTCTGTAGAAATAAGAAGCAGAAATAGGGAGTTACCCTCATGATTGAATTGATTTTAGCATACAATATGGCGTGTAATGCATTGTAATTTGATGCAGATTACACGCTTTTTTGCGTCAGAATACGCGATGAAATGATGCAGATTACGCTGTAACTCCATACAGATTGCAATGCTTTTTGTCGTGATTTTACTGCGAATATCAGCTTGAAATTCATAACGTACTGATTTTTCAACAGTTTGTTAAATGCCCTGAAATTTGAGCGAATTTGGAGCGAGGAAGAGTTTTCGTTTCAAATACGCAAATCTGATGAGAGCTATTGTAAAATTAGTTAAGAAAATTAACATATAATTCGTTTCCTTATAGGAGTTGTCGAAAATAGATATGCTTTGTTGCAACATCTGTAGGAGGATGATGGTTTACCTGAAAGGTTGTGATTGAAAGAAAGTTTTCTTTTTGTGGTATCATTGTGTCTGGATTTCGTTTTCGGTAGAAGCAGATTGTCTTGAAAAAATTACCTGTTTAGAGGTTGATTTTCAATCAAATTTGTTGAATTTCTTGATAGTTTGGGATGTCCTCTAAATATAAATATTTTTGATAGTTATAATCCATTTTGCAGCAATAGTGTTGGAGACCGTTAGACACAATGAGATAGTCTACGTGAGTAGCATATTGTAGACCGTGATTTGGTCAAACACTTTCTGTGTAATGGCAATATGGGGTGCCTTGTATTCAATGATGATACGCGGTTTCAGTTCACGTGAATAGAGTACGGTGTCTACCGAAGATGCTTGTCGCCAATCTTGAGTTTCACTTCGTTTGCCAAAAGAGTTGCGGGGTAATCTTTGTGATTAATCAAAAAATGTACAAAGTGTTGACGCACCCATTCTTCTGGAGTGAGAGCCACATACTTACGGCGTAAAATATCGAAAAATCGTTGGCTTTGTGGGAGTGCCGGATAACTTTATTTCGTAATCAGGGTAGGTTTAATGGAATCATTTTATTATTTTTGCAGAGAAAGAACGGGCTGTAGATAAGGGCTTTCTTATAATTATAAAGCCTCTTATTGCCTGTTTTTTTGCAAAGATAAACAATAAAAATAAAATATCAGGGATGCCTGAAAAGAAAAAAATACAGGAACATCGTATGAAACGATAATGCGTGACTTGAAAGCGCAATTTTTCACCTATATATATATTGATGGGTGAAGAATCCTATTACATTGATAAGATTTCAGATTATATTGCAGATAATGCTGAAGCCGGAAGAGCGTGATTTTCAATCAAACTATAGTGTTTGGCTCTGATGTTTCGGCCTCACAAATCGTGGATTCTGCCAAGGCTTTTTCCAATGATGGCCGAGAAACGGGTTGTGATAGTGAAAGAATCACAGAACTTGAAAGGTACGGAACCTTTGAGAAATATTTCAAAAATCCAGTTCCTTCCACGGTTCTTGTCTTTTGTCATAAGAATGGAAGTATTGATAAAAAGAAAGAAGATTATTCCAGCTGCACAGGCAGGTGGCGCTGTGATTTTTGAGAGTAAGAAACTTTATGAGCGCGAATTGCCTGGATTTATTGAAACTTATTTGCGACAGCATCAAGCCACGGTAGAACAGAAAAGCTGCCCAGATGATTGCCGATCATGTGGGAGCTGACTTGAACAGATTGACTTCTGAACTTGATAAGGTCTTGATTTCTTTGCCTGCATCTGACAGGAGGGTAACCCCTGATGTGGTTGAAAAAGGAAATAGGAGTCAGTAAAGATTTCAATGCTTTTGAACTACGAAATGCAATCGTTCAGAGGATATTTATAAGGCGAATTTAATTATAAAAATATTTTGACAACAATCCCAAAGTCAGGATCGTTGTTTTCATTTCTCCCAATGTCTTTTTCTTATTTCGAAAATCTGATGAGTAGCATTTTATTCGCCAAATAAAAACAATGAAAATGCTGTTGCAGAGTTCCTGGAATTGAGAAATGGGTGGGCTGCCAGAGACTATCTTACAGGGATGCGAAAACTACTCGGGAATGAAAACGATGCAGATAATTTCTAAAATAAGAGAAATAGATGCCAAAAAGTAAAGGGTCTTGATAACCCAAATACACCTCCAGGGAGAGTTAATGAAGGAGCTGATTTTTCTTCATTTTGCACTAAAATACCCTTTTATACCTCTTTTTCTCTAAAAACGAGCACTCTTGAAGGGTGCTTTTAGCTTAAATCATTATAAATAAGCATTTTTAACCTGCTTACCCCTCTAAAAGCTCGCGTATTTTCAAAATATAAACCCCTCGTTCAGAATACGCGAGCTATGGCGTTTTTAGTCAATTTAAGCCCCTTAAATTTAGAGTTAACTTTTGTTTGCGTTTATAACAATAAACTTTCACGATACTAAATTACAACAATTGTACCATGTATTTATGTATATAAATATTATATTTGTGTTTACATAAATATATTCTTGTTTTTAGTTGCAATATATAAATGTATATATTTAGATATCAATTCTTATATGCATATATGTTTCATATTATAATTTAATATAATAGCATTGATATTCAGTGATTTATACAGTTTTTCAAATCAAATATCAATATAAACGCCTCGATTCTTATTTCTATATTGCATATCCATATAGATCTTGTTTAATACAATCAAATATCTATCTATAAACCAATAACTTTACTATACTTTGCTATATAAAGCATTATATAGTATTTTGACTTGTAAATTTAGTTTTGTATTTTATATAGCTGTTCTGTCACATATGTATATGTAGTAATTGTAAACTTTTACAAATTAAAACATAAATTCTTTGATTCTAAATTTAATATACAATTGTTATGTATCTCATTTTTGTTTTTACTTTTTGTAAAATCAATGAAAATTAGGCTAAAGTTCCCTTTTTGCATGTTATAAACTATGAAAGATAGAATTAAAATGATTATGGAGAGTCAACACATGACTCAACAAACTTTTGCTCAGTTCATACAAATCTCCCTGCTTCACTCAGCAGTATCTTCAATGGGAGAACCAAACCGACCTTGGCTATCGCTGAAGCTATTAAGGCGAAGATACCATCTTTGTCTACCGACTGGCTTTTATTTGGTTCTGGATCCATGTATATGGGAGATAAATCTGCATCTGATTCCGGGACAACTGATAACACTTCAGTGCCTCAGGAAAGCTTGGTCGAATTTCCTGAAGTTTCTAACTCCTCCACTCCAACACTGTTTAATCAAGATGTTGTGCACGGTGTTGGAGCAACACTCAATAATACTAAGAAAATAACTACGAAAATAATTGACAATCATCAACGTAAAATTGTAGAAATAAGAGTCTTTTATGATGATAAGACTTGGGAGACTTTGTTCCTCAAAAAGGTTAAGTGTTTGTCGATTTAGTTTTTTTCTTATCTTTGCATAAATCTAAATGCAAAAGCAAAGATGAAGAAATTCATTCTACGATCGACGGTTAAGTCAGTAGAGGCACTAGTTCTAAGCACGTGCTTTTTGAAGCTTACATCGGATAGTCTTCTACCGACTATAACGCCATGGACAATTTGTCGAAGTCCGAGTCGATCGTTCTCCGTCAACCTATCTTCGGCGTCCAATTTCAATAAACTTAGTAGATTATCAGCAAAAATGAACTGTGGCTTCTCATTGCCATGATTGGTGATGGAACGCGACAGTTAGGAAAACTCCATGTCGGAGATACGCTGAATTGTCTTTATCCTTTGGGAAAACGGTTTCACACTCACTATGGATCCGAGTGAAAACATGCTGTTGGTTGGTGGCGGTGTGGGGGTGGCTCCACTGCTTCATTTAGGACATGAAATTAAAGAAAGAGGTGGAGAACCCTCTTTCCTGTTGACTGCACTAAAGATGACCTGTTAGAGCTTGACCTGTTTCAGCAACTTGGGCATGTCTATGTGACGACAGAAGATGACAGTTTGGGCGAGAAAGGTTTTGTAACAGACCATTCAGTTCTCAGAAAAAGAAAAAGTTTTCGCTAGTAGCTACCTAGTGGGCCTAAGCCAATGATGATGAGTGTAGCGCGTTATGCACATGCAAGAGGCATCAGAATGTGAGGTGTCTTTAGAGAATAAAATGGCGTGCGGATTGGTGCTTGTTCATGTTGTGTTGAGAAGACAACAGAGGGTGTAATTTATGCGTCTGCAAAGAGGGACCGGTGTTAAATGATGAAGTTATTATAGGCATCTAAATGTGAAAAATAAATAACTTAAATTTCAAGAACCTCTATATGACTAGCTTCAGGGACCTTTGGGTACGGTCTTGAGTTTGCAGATCTTGTACCACTTGATGAACTTGAGGCATCATCGTAAAGGTGCGACATTACTTCGCGCGAAGAGAATGATTATCCTCGTATGGCCGAAACAGCCAGTGGGATGCTCAATTGTGTTGGATTGCAGAATAAAGGTGTCGATTATTTTTGTTCAAAGATCTATCCACAGATTAAGGATATTGACACGAACATGATTGTCAATGTGAGTGGAAACAGTGCTGGGTCGTATGCTGCATGTGCTCAAAGGATGAGATGAACTCGATCGTATTCCTGCCATAGAATTGAATATCAGCTGTCCGAATGTGAAAGAAGGAGGTATGGCTTTCGCTGTGACCGTAGGGGCAGCAAGCATTGTCAAGGCTGTCAGAGCCGTATATCACAAGACATTGATTGTGAAGCTCTCTCCCGAATGTGACGGATATTGCTGCAATTGCCCGCGCTTGTGAGGCAGAAGGAGCTGATGCCGTCTCGTTAATCAATACCTTAATGGGTATGGCTGTGGATATTGAAAAGCGACAACCGCTGTTGAGCATTCGTACGGGAGGATTGAGTGGTCCTGCCGTGAAGCCTGTAGCTTTGCGTATGGTTTACGATGTGGCCCATGCAGTAAAGATACCCGTGGTAGGCTTAGGAGGCATCAGCAGTGCAGAGGATGCGATTGAATTTCTGATGTGTGGTGCCACAGCTATAGAGATAGGAACTGCTAATTTTTGTAGATCCTGCGATTACGAAAAAGGTGAAAGACGGAATAAATACTGCAGCTTGATGCCCATGGTTGCAGCAGTGTCAGGATATTATTGGTGTCATTTGACCGTAATAATGGCGTACAATATGTGGCGTTCCAATAAAAAGCATTAACTTTGTAGAATAATCATATAATAATAGGTATAATGGAAAATAAAATCAGCAAATATATTGCTGCTTCATACACGCTGTATGATGTGACAGATGGCAAGAAAGAAGTGATTGAACAGACCGTTGATGAACGTCCTTTCGATTTTCCTGAGTGGCTTCGGTATCACTATTCCTGCATTCGAGGAGGCCTTGGTTAATCTTAACAAGGGCGAACATTTCGATTTCACGCTTACCCCCGACCAAGCTTACGGAGACCATAATCCGGAGCATGTGCTTGATCTTGACAAGTCAATCTTCTGTGTCAATGGTAAGTTTGACGATGAACATATTGTTGTAGATGCTGATCATTCCACTACAAAACGAAGATGGGAACTGCTTCCAACGGCCACGTACTTGCCATTTCAGAGGATAAGGTGAAGGTGGATCTCAATCATCCGTTGGCAGGCAAGACCTTGAATTTCGTTGGTGAGATTGCTGAAAACCGTGAGGCGACAAATGAGGAAATCTCCAAGTTATGAATATGCTCAGCGGTGAAGGCGGTTGTAGTGGCTGCGGAGGTAGCTGTGGCGAAGGTGGTTGCAAAGCGGCGGTGAAGGCTGTTGCAGTGGCAGCTGTGGTGGCGGTTGCCGTGAATAGGATGAAAAACAGGCATGATGAGAAACACTTTTGGCAATATATTCACGCTCACTACCTTTGGTGAAAGTCACGGTGTGGCTGTGGGAGGCGTTGTTGATGGTATGCCTGCCGGCACAGCTATCGACATGGAGTTCATCCAGAACGAACTGAACCGCCGTCGACCGGGCCAGAGTAAAAATTACTACAAGCCGTGCTGAACCGGACAAGGTAGAGTTTTCAGTGGTGTCTTTGAGGGTAAATCCAGGAACTCCAATCGGTTTTGCTGTCTACAACACTAATCAGCACTCGAAAGACTATGACAACATGCGTGATTTATTCGCCCTTCGCATGCCGATTTCACGTATTATGCAAAATATGGGCTACGCGATCATTGTGGTGGTGGTCGCTCTTCGGCCCGCATCACCATAGCCCGTTGTGTGGCAGGAGCCTTGGCCAGCTTGTGCTCAGCAAGCTGAATATCAGTGTCAGAGCTATACTTCGCAAGTGGGAGACATTGCGCTCGACCACGATTACCGTCATTACGACCTCAACACCACAGAAGATAACATCGTTCGTTGCCCGGATCAGGAGATGGCTGCACGCATGGCAGCACTCATTGCGCAGGTAAAAGCAGAGGGAGACACCATTGGTGGCGTTATCAGTTGCGTCATTCAAGGTTGTCCTGTAGGACTCGGAGAACCGGAGTTCAGTAAACTTCATGCCCAGTTGGGAGCCGCCATGCTCGGTATCAACGCCGTGAAAGGCTTTTGAATATGGTATGGGTTTTGCAGGAGTGGGACAGCGTGGCAGCACCATGAACGATGCTTTGTGTCACATCATGGCCGAGATTTCAACAGTAACCAATCACAGTGGAGGAATTCAAGGAGGCATCAGTAATGGCGAGGATATTTATTTTCGCGTTGCATTCAAGCCTGTGGCTACGCTTCTCATGCCACAACAGACCGTCGATATCCAAGGTCATTCTGCAACGATAGATGTCCGTGGGCGTCATGATCCCTGCGTATTGCCGAGAGCTGTCCCTGTTGTTGAAGCTAAGCTGCTATGGTAATGATTAGACAATTATCTTCTGAATTTGACCACAAAAAGCATAAAAAGAGTAATACTTATTTTATACTTGAATTGTTTGCTTTTGCATAAAAGGTATTATTTTTGTATCGGCGATTACGAAGTTCGTGAGAATGAATAATCGCCTGTAGTTAAGTCTAGTTTAGTTTTTGTAGTTGGTTGAGGGCAGTCAGTGGCTGCCCTCATTTTATGGAGGAAAGACCGAAAGAGACTGAAAAGATATTGCACTACAGGATGAAATTCTAAGTTTTTCCCTATTTTCATGTAAACATTGCCTTCTATCTTTATTCAATTCGTTAATAATCAAGAAGTTATGAGTTTTGAATGGAATTGTGTGAAATATGCTGTAGAAAAGCGTTGTTATCTGCGTCAAATCACCTCGCCATCTGCATCAAGTTAGCACGTGTTTTGAGTCAAAATGCGGTGTAATCTGCATCAAGTTATCGCGTTGAATGACGCAAATTGGAAACTGAGTATTTTTGAAATCAGGAATTAACACCTTTTTCTCACTTTCCTTCTCCTGCTTGGCTGTATTTCTAAATTGGTAGTTTCAAGCCGATAACCTTTGCAAAGATGAGAAGGTGGTGCCGGCAATGTGCCTCTGTATTCAATATTGCAAGTGGGCCGACACGGTTGTCTGCTGTTTCATGATTTTCACGAGTTATTAGTAGATTATAGAGGATGACAGATTGGGAGTAGACAGGGGCTTAGAACCAAATGAAAACCGTTTAAAATACTCATTTGTAGGTATTGTTTGCAGTATTGTTATTTTTAATTTTGCAAAGAATATTTTGATATTTTATACATTGCAGCATTGAAAGGGTTTTAGAATCATGAGAGTTATCGCACCAATTCTATGTAGGCGGATGCGTGTTTTTGTTTTGTTTATGGTCTTAGTATTGTGCCCTTGTGCTCAATTCTTGCGGGCCAGCACCACTGAAGAAAGCGTTTCATTGACGATTACAGACCGCGAAGGGCAGGCTTGGCTTTTGCTTCAGTTATCGTGGAGAGTGCCGGCCTCACCTATACTGCTCGATGCGCAAGGGCAACTTCGTCTCAAGTCGACTATCTTCACCAGCAAGGGCGTGCGCCTGACTGTGTCGTATTTGGGAAAAAGCCACGCGCAGTTTGACCATTACGCAAGAGGCTGTTGCAAGGAATAAGAAGATAAACATAGCATTGAGACGACAACAACCTCTATCTGAAAGGCGTTCAGGTGAATGCTACGCGTACACCAAGACACAGCAACTCTTCAATGCTGATACAGCAGAAACACGATTGACAACATACAGGCTTACAGCATGGCCGACATCGTTCAGGCACTTCCGGGAAAGGCCATTCTCAACACCGACATGCACAATGCCAGCTTTCTGACTCTGCGCTCGGCATTGCAGGGAGATCTGCAGAACCCGCTCGATGCTTATTCGCGCAACAAGCTTTAACGACTATGTGCGTAATGCTGCTTTCGGCATTGCCTATGTGGTGGACGGCACTCCATCTCCAACAACACCAACATGCAGCTTGACAGTTACGGCAAGTGGGGTGGGGTGAAGATGTTTAATCGCCGTTTCAATACCGACAATAATGAGAATGTGGGCAGTGGAAATGACCTGCGTTTAATTCCCGCATCATCTATAGAGAGTGTTGAAGTCATATCGGGTGTGGCTGGTAAAATATGGCGACCTGAGCAGTGGGGCTGTCATCATCAATCGTCGTGCCGGACTTACTCCTTTCTATGGCAGTGTAAAGGTGCAGTGCGACATTTTCAATGCATCGTTGGGAAAGGGTTTTCTCTCGGTGAACGTTGGGGATTGCTTAACCTCAACGTAGACTATATGCACAGTACACGCGACCGACGCGACCGATTGAAGACCAATGCCAACATTGCTTTCAATGCCACGTGGACGCATACACTTAGTAGGGGCCTTGGGTTGGAAGAACACAATCTCTGCTGATTTCTCCAAGAATATCGACGGACTGAAAAGTGATCCCGATGCAACACTCAATAGAACACGAACCGACAGGCAGAACCTTCGCTTGGCTTTCCGCGGTATACTTTCACCCCAGGAAAAATGCTTTCATCGATGGTATAGACTATAATTTCTCGCTCTCTCTGTCGCATCAATACGACATGCACGAAGAGTTTATCGCCAACAACAGGCTTAAATCTCATCACTGATGCCTATACTAACGGGCTGCACGAAACTGATGTTGCACCACCTTATTACAATGCGCTTCTGGAGATTGATGGCAAACCTTTGGCGCTCTCGGGTAATATCGAAGCGCGTAGGACGCTGAAATGGGGGCAATCCACACATACGCTTAGTCTGGGTTTTTTCGCTCGTCATGAGTCCAATCATGGTCGGGGAAAGATTTTCAATGCTGAAACACCGTTCTATGATGGTGGGCAAGGTGGTCGCGGTGACCGTTCTTATAAGTATCGCAACCGCATCCAACTAAATCAATCAGGACTCTATGTGCAGGATAAATTCATGTTGTCTACAGCCCATGGAACGCTTAGTACAACGGCAGGTGTGCGATTTGAATTCCAGAACCGACGCTTTGCAGCCAGTCCGCGCATCAATACGATGTGGGCCTTTGACAATGGGTTGAGCTTCAATGCAGCCTATGGTATCAGTTATAAGATACCCGCCACAGCTTATCTCTATCCCGAAAACGTGTATTTCGACCGTCTTGTGTACAGCAATTACAGTAATAATGCCAAAGAACGACTGTTTTTATACAAGACAAAGGTCGTTGATCCCACCAATCCCAACCTGCGTTCTCCTTATACTCACAGCTTCGAATTGGGTACAACATACGCCAAGTCCAACTTCAATACATCGCTGACAGGCTATCTGAAGATTGATCGAGAGGCATAAGTTCAGAGGCTGTGCTCGATACTATGTGGGTTCAGCGCTATGAAACCGTATCTCAGCAGCCCAATCAGCGCCCCATTTATGCACAAAGGGCGCTCCCGGGCTGATTATCGACTATTACTATACGCCTCGCAACCAGCTTTACAGCCGTAATGCAGGCTTGGAATGGATTGGAGGTCTGCGCAATATCAGACCTATAGGATTGGATGTTAACTTCTCTGTGGTTTATAATTACAGCTTTTACTATCAGAAAGGGGAACGCATGGGCACAAGCATCGACCTCGATAAAGAGGCGGTTGCCGGTATCTATAAAGCCTACGAAGAACAGTTCTAACGAACTCATCTCAACCCTTAGTCTTACCAAGCAGATTCCTACTCTTGGCTTGATATTCAATCTGCGCTTGCAAAACTTCTGGTTCCGACACTTTAATCGTCATGGCTTTGATATCTATCCTATCGGCTATATCGATCAGAATTTTCATCGTGTATATCTTGATGAAGAGCAGCGTAAAGACATTCGTTGGACTTATATCCGACTGAAAGACAGTGAACCTGTAAATATCTCGCAGCCTATCATCATTCCCAACTGTCATCTTCGGGTGTCTAAGGAGATTGGAAAAACTGCGCCTTTCGTGCTATATCAATAATGTGTTCAACTATCGCCCTTGGATAGAACGTCAGGGTGACCGCATATACTTTAATCAACCGCCGACAGTGAGCATGGATGTCAGCTATAAGTTCTGAATGACTACACGCTCTTCGTAAGCGATATAAACAATAACAATTCTATAATAAAATGAAAACAACAAAAACATTGGGGCAGCAACATTGCCCTGTTCATGGCGCTGATCATGACCGTTTTCTTCACTGCTTGCGGTGAAAATGACACTCCTGAAGTATCAAGTGCTTCGGTGAAATTGAATGTTAAGATTAACAAGACTTTCGAAAAGGCTAAGACCAAGAAAGTGGTTATCACGTTGAAAAACACCAGTACAGGTAAGGAAACTACCTATGAGACCACACTCAATACCGACATGGTGCTGCCTAATCTGCCTGTAGAACATGTATGACATAACGGCAACCTATACCATTCCTGCCAAGAGTATACCGAAATAACAGGGAGAAGACTCCCGAAGATGTGCTTTTCTCAGCAGCTGCAACGGGCATACAGCTTCAACCAAACAAAGAAAAGAAATAAACTTGGAGTTGACAACCTCTACTACGAATGATTTTGTCATTAAAAACGATTTACTATGCAGGGTCAGACAATAAGAAAGCTGCAGGCGAAAATGATTGCTTTGTAGAGATTTATAACAACTCTGCAAAGACGCTTTATGCTGATGGTTTGTGCTTTGCCCTCACAACGATGAACCGATATGGCTATATGGCAGATGGTACTTGCATAAGTATGCAGGCACCTATAAAAAGTTCTATTTTGACTTCTAAAGGTACCTACGATTGGAGCAAATCAGAAGGTATGGCTGACCCAGCAGGAGCCAATGACAAGTATGTTTATGGCAATGTTGTCATCATGGTGCCCGGTTCGGGTAAGGATCATCCCGTTAAACCAGGTGAAAGTTTCATCATTGCTCCTTTTGCCCAGAACTATAAGCAGCCCTTCACTACATCATTGGGCAAGCAGGTTACTCCCGAATGGCCCGACTCTACACTCGACTTGAGCAAGGCAGAGTTTGATGTGGTGTACCCTGGATACGAGCAGTTGGATAACAAGAATGCTGTCAATATGGTGCTGATACAGAAAGGAAATAACAAGTATATGAGAATGTCGCGCAATGGTAAAGAGGGGTATGTCATCTTCCGTCATTCTTCACCTGCTACCTTACCGGCATATCAGTATCCATATAAAGATTTGAAGTATTCTGATAAAACGGTCTATACTCAAATTCCAATAGCTTCTGTTATTGATGCTGTTGAGGTTATTAATCCTAATGCAGATGGCTATGTTTCACCAAAGGCTTTCCCGAAATCGCTTGATGCAAGTTACACATTCTCTAAGCCCGATTATAGCTTCCGCTGTGTTTTCGCGCAAGGTGAGCCGTACAGAAAAATGGTCGCATCATGCTGCAAGACCTCAACAACTCTGCAATCGACTTTGTAGAGATGATCCCTAATCCAAAGGCTTTTGCCCCGAGCAAGTAAAAGTCTGAGGCTATGAATTTCAGCCTGCCTGCGCTTATGATGCGGGCAGGCGAAATATTGTTTAAGACAGTTTTTATAATCAACTAAATTGCATTGAAAAGGCTGCTTAGTAGCTTTTTAGGTAGCAGGAATTTTCAGAAACAGTCTTGATTTATAAAGAACAAACCCATTACTATGCACGTACGTATACTCTTTTCTTGTCTCTTGTGTGGGCTTTTCTCCATTGCACACGCTCAAGATTCGCTCACGCGTTTTGCCGTTCCGACTTCTCAAGAATGGCAACTGCACCACCGGATCATGGCTTCACCCTTAGGTGTTTACTTGCTTCCTGCTTGTAACTATGGTTATACCTCGGTGGCTTTCACGCAAGCGCAAGGTGCTTTGGCGCGCATTCAGACACCCGAAAAAGATACGAACGTGAGACTTTTCGTCCATGGGATTGTATGCTTCTGAACGTTGGCGACTCTATGGAGAGTTTGCTTACGACCGACAATTTGCCGACAGCGTGGGGTGGTTGCTTAGCGAAACGCCACGCAATGGCATGCCTTATTATTTTGCATCGCCCCGCAAAGGCAATTGGCAGAATGAGACTTATCTGCTGAAAAGGAATAGCCAGTTATAAGCTTTTCACGCCTGTTTGCCATTGGTGCTGGCCTGCAGATAAAGATATCACAAGGGGTGCACGCAGCAACGATCCGCGCCCTTCTGCCGAAAGTTTTTAATTCGCGTTATCATCTTAATGTCGACTTAAATCTTGCTCCTGTACATATTGCTGTGGGAGCGGGAATGGTCTATGGCACGAGCGATAACAACCTTATCTACGTCAATGAGGCAATGATCGCATTGACCGTCTTGACTTCATGGCCTATGAACTGATGGGATTTTGGCATGCATCGGAAAAACAGGTAAGCTGCAAAATCGCGAGATGCAAACCAATACTTACGGACATGAACTGGCTCTGCAAGCCTATCTTCATTTGGACAGTACTATGCTCTGGGTACGCGCAACATATCTTTCACAACGCGATAGCATACGCCGAAGCAGGGGTTACTAACGTGTCGGCTAATCTTCTTTCCACCTATAATCTTCGTCAAACGAATGTTCTCTTGGGTGTAGTTCATCCTTTCTCTCGTGCTCTTCGCCTGCAAGCCACAGCTTATGCCGACTTTTACCAAGGGCTGGGATAGGCTGGATAATATTCTTGGTGGGCAGAAAAATTATGTTTATTCTCATCGCAACATCGGAATAAATGCATTGCTCTATCATCGCTTTTCCTCACAACGACTCGAACTTTATAGTTTAAATTTCGGTGCAGAGCATGAAAAACGACAAGACGAGTGCTACGCAGCATGTTTTTCTTCGAGATGCTTTTCATATGGTTGCAGCCTATCGTTCACAGCGTCCTTTGCCTCGTGCTTTCGCCTTTTTCTATGGTGCAAGTCAGGCTTTCACCTTACCTTCAGCTTCGTTGAGCTATCCTTCAACACAGGAAAATGTGTTTTTCAACCCAGCTCGCACGTCCTCTGCAACGTTTCTATGCTACTTCAACAGCTTCCACTCGCATTGATATTGGTGCCGTGAAACGCTTTTCCCACTATCGTTTGACGCTTTCCACGGCCTATCAGCTGGCCCTATGCACTCAAGGCACAACCTACCATTCACGGTACGCGCCAAAACTTTGAGGCTGCAATAGGATTGGCTTTTTAATGGTTTGAATGTAGAGCTTTCATGTGGATTGGGAGTATTCAATCTCTATGCACTGGTCCTTTGTTTGTGAAGCTATCTGCACTTTCAGACTACTTCTCTTATAGTAAGGTGGAACTTGTTGTGGTAAGCCATCTTCTTTCTTTTCACTTCAAAGAGCTGTGGAAAGTGTTTTTATCCATTATTTTTCTCGTTTGCTTTTAATCTATAACTTGTTTCGTTGATATATGTCAATAAAAACAGTTGTTTGCGCAAACAAAGTTATAAATTCTTGTTGCTTCAATCTTTTTCAGCGTATCTTTGCAATGTCTTAAAGAAAGAATAAGATATTAGGATAATATAAATTAGGTATAACAGAACCCAGAAATGAAATAGGGGTTCACAAAAGATGAAAGGTAAAAAGATTATGAAAAAGATGTTTTTGACACTCGTTGCAGTTATGAGTATGACAATGGCTTTTTGCTGAAGGTGAGAATACAGTGGCAACAAATACAGTTGCAGCTTACGATATGAAAGTCAATTACAGCAAAGCTTGCAGAGGCACTTGGTCTCATCAATGGATCAGCTTGAGAGCGTAGAAGATGTTCATAAGACATTCTGCATTGAAATGATGAATGCAGCTAATGCTCCTAAGGGATGATCGTAAGAATATGGTTGACAAGGCTATTGAAAAGAACCTCAAGTATATGCACTATATTCTGAACAACAGCCAGTACAGCAAGTATCTTCTGTTGCTCAACACCACAATGAACAATCGTGGACTCAATAAGTAAATCGCATTTAAGAGAGAGAAAATATGATAGAGCTGGATGTCTGGTAAAACAGATGTTCAGTTCTTTTGTTTTATGACATTTCTTAAAAGCAATCCGCTTGAGGGAAGTTCTCCATGTAGCTGTTGATTGGCAAAGCAAGCATTGCAACAGCCATTGGCTTTTTCTTTCCTGTGCGAACACTATGGAAGGTTTGTATTTGATGCTGTAGTTGTTTCTTCAAATGCTATCTTCAATTTCATGAAAAGTGGGCCAGTAATCTCCTATACTGCCCCCACATTCTCCATTCTTTATAGCATAACGCTACGGCTTGCCTATTTTGCTTTTACATACAAATTGGTATATTGGTAATAGGCTTTGTGCTTTTGCGAACGAGCTTTTCATCTGTCTTTCTGGCGGGTTGCTCGTCATAAGTGCCGTCTTGTAATGGTCGTAAGGTATATTGCTGAACGTTGCGGACGGGTGAGAGCACTGTCAGTCGATTGCCTTCCATATAGCCTAAGTCTTGGTAGGTTGCCATGAATGCCCGAGGATGATAGGGTCGGAGCAAGAATATCCTGTCCCTGTGAAACTTACGCTGCTGCGTAGGTTGAGCAGTGAGAACAGATGAGGCATCAAGTCAATTTGAGAACAGATTTTCTCAATCTTCCTTGTTGTATGATTTCGGTGCATAGACAAGGCACGGGATGTGATAGCGGTCTATAGGCAGTGAGGTTTTTCCTGCACTGGAGGCGCAGTGGTCAGCAATGACAATGAAGACAGTGTTCTTAAACCATACTTTCTTTTTGCATCATCAATGAACTACCAATCGCATAATCCGTATATTTAACAGCGGCTTCCCGCGTGTTAGGATCACCATTCACTGTTATTTTTCCCAGCGGGGTAGGTGTGAGGGCGATGGTTGCTGGTAGTCATAATCTGTGCAAAAGAAAGGATGTCCCGACTTGTTATTTGTATCGAACACCTGCAGGCTTTTCCTGAATATATCTTCATCACAGACACCCCATATATTTGCGAAAGTCACTTGGTTGTCAGGGATATTTTTCCTATCAATTACCCTCATAACCGTTATGACTGAAGAAGTCGCCCATATTGTCAAAAGTAGCTGTCTCCACCATAGATGAACTGCGATTTGTAGCCTAAACGCGATAATACACTCCCAACAGACAGGTTGCCCATTCTGTTGGCCTTTCGCTTAATAATACTCTCTCCGGCACTCGGTGGCAGACAAAGAGACAGGGCTTCCAACCCTCTGACCGTCCTGTTACCTGCAGCAAAGAGGCTGTCGAAGACAAGACTCTCCTGCATGAGTCTGTCAAGTCGTGGTGTAAGGTTCTGTTTGTTTCCATACCGTGTGAGGAAATCTGCGCTGAGACTTTCTACTGTGATGAGAACAATGTTTGGTCGATTTTCTGCAAGACTGTCGCCTATGTTCTTCTTGCCATCCTTATTCAGTCCGCTCAGTTGCCGGTACATCACTTATACATTCCTGCTTTTGGCAGCATGGCATAGAACTGATCATATGCCAGCTTATTGCTTTGGAAAGCGATGACGAAATCGCATGCTCCGTTCTGTTCTAATTGCGTAACGTATTGATTATCGCTCTTGAGGGAGTGTGTCTCCCATAAGATGAAGTATGCACTTGTTGCAAGAACAGCGTATAAGAAAAGGTGTATGATGAGCATCTTTACACCATAAAGCTTTGTGATATTAAATCTGTAATGGCGCGACTGCAGGAAGATGATGCCAACGGTGAGGAGTAGTGTCATGCCAATCATAGGGATAATGGCATACGACTCCATGATGTTTCCTATTACTTCGTGGGTATAGACCAGATAATCTACCGCAATGAAGTTGTATCTCACTCCAAACTCACCCCAGAAAATGTATTCTCCCGCAGTGACACATAGAAACAGAAAGACATAGACAGCCCAGGTAAGATAGAGTGAAACTCTTCGCCATGTCTCCCTTTATCTTCAGAAAGAAGAAGCGCATGGAGAAGCTGAACAGCTTCCAACCCAAGAAAATCCGGGCTATTGTTGGTGCACCACCTCCATACTCATGAAAGATAGTGTGGAAGAACAGCACGTAGACGAATGATGCAATCAGTAGGATTTCTATCATCCATCCTATGATGCGATGATACTTTTCGTTCGTTCAGTCCAAGATAGATAATCAGTAATGGCAGAGCGAGTAAGATAGCCATGCAGAAGTCGGAAACAATACCGATGCTATTAATCTGACATCTCTCCCAAGGAGAAAGACGCATCTCCGGGGAGTAGCGTCATAAGAATGATACGCAGGATGAGTCCAATGATGATATATAACTTTAGAAATCGGGTTCCAATGAGGTAAATAGGATTTCTGTAAATCAATTTTTATCGTTCATATTCATTTGCTTTGCTGCAAACTTACATAAAATTTTAGAAACCCGCAACAATCAAAACTAAGATAATCTTTCTTTTTCTTTTTAGAAAGAATGTTGAATGTAAGAATGCACATCAAAAATTACAGAGTGCACGGTCATAAGTCAGATAAACTTACCGAGCAGTATAGAAATAATCATGAAAATTAAAAGTATATATGTTGTCTATATAGGAAAAATTAATTATTTTTGTAGCCTATATTCTTAAAAAAATAATACATTGAAATGGAAGAAAATCTCGTCTCAAGACATGTGTTAGACGCAAGTCATTATGAGGGAAAGGGAAAGTGGAAAGGTGTAATACAAAGGCTGGATTGTATTTCTGGTTATATTCATAGCCACGCTTATTCCTGCTGTTCTAGCAGGCGCTGCTTGGTTTTGCTGACTCGGTAAAGTGTAGAATGGGTCGTAACGTCTGTTCATTTCTTGCTTAATGGCTTTTGGATTATAGCTGTTTTATGGCACTGGCACACTCATGAAATGGAGAAAAACAGCCATTCGAAGAGATTTGCATCTATGAAGACGGCATTGGCTTTGTTACGGTGTTGGGAAGACAAGAGAAAAGTAAACTCGATCAGGGTGTATGTGCACTATGGTGCTTATCAGAAGAGTGTCTATATTGATTGTGCCCTGCTTGGGATCTCGGCCAAGAATATTCCATGGAATTATTTCTCACAGTCTGATGTCCTGCACAAGAACCTTCAGCGTTATGCAAATTGGAATATTGGTAAATACAAGAAAAAGTAAATGAATTAAAGTAAATTGTCAATGGAAACTACTACTTATTATGTTTGGGCTACCCTTGTCATCGTCTTAGGCATTGTGGTGGTTGTTTTGGGTGTGTGGTATAATGTGAACTATGGTAAAGTTTAAACCAAAGTTTGAATTCTTCTCAGATGGTTCTGCCTGTATGATATTTTTTTCGGCGTTTCGGAGCGCTACCGAAAGCAGATGGAACGTTTCAATGCAGAATATAAAAGTAGGACAGACGGTCACATATCATGACCGAGTTTATGTCATAGAGGAGATTAAGCCGATTGATGCCTTTGATGATAAATATCTTGGGCAGCGTCATGGTTTAGCTGCCTATTTGAAAGAAGTTTAGACTGATAACACCGAAAAAAGCTTAGTAAATCAGGCTCAATAGATGAGAAACATATTCTGTGATTACATTTAATCATACCTCTTTATAAAGGGGCGTATTTATCATGTCATCTCTGTCATATCAGTGTGTAAGATGATAGAGATGACATGATGAAATGACAGAGATTGCACGCTAAGATGAATGAAGTTGCAGCTTGTTTTCATAGATATGGAAAGCATGCTGATAACTTCTGCAGTTTTAGAAGAAATAGAAGGAAGCTCTTTCGCGCGTACATTATAAATATATATAGATCAGTTGGTGGCTGTCAGAGAAGTGATAATTGCAACAAAATAATTAAAAACTTTACAAAGTATGCTTTCGGAGTATGTTCTATCTCTCTGAATTACGTCCGATTTCCACCGACTTTTCCTCCACTTCTGCTCCACTTTTCTTCACTTTGCTCTGAAGTTTAGATTAATTAACATTTCAACTATCTGATAATCAATGGCTTTTCTTTCTCTAAGAACAAGAACAAAGAACAAGAACAAGAACGACGGAAAGAAACAGAAGAAAGGGAGCCGCCGACGCCGATGTGTTCTCTGTGTAGTTTTCTTTTACAGTTGCGTCGCAGTCCTCAAGCTTGCGGTCAGCCTCTCTGCGGTCAGCCGTTTGTCGGTATGTTCTGTTTCCTGACCTCGTAAATCCAGTCTTTCTGTCATGATTTATGAAAATTTTTCAGTTATTTTCAAACTTTTCTTTTAAAAAACATTTGGAAGTGGCGTGTTTTTGTATTACCTTTGCAAACGCTTTCAGGAAGAAATCACTTGAACATTGATTATGCATTCCAGGAGCAAGGCAGGGGGTCTTGCAAAAGATTTTTGCCACTTAGAAGAAGCGTTCTTTGAAAAGGATTTTACATAAACAGAGAAGTAGTACAAGAAGCAAGGCATGTAGCGATATGTGTCTTGGGTAGAATAAACGAACCGATCAATTCGAGCAGTGAAGTGATGGGGAGCAGGGACAGTGAGTGATTGCTTTCTTGGTCCGTTGCTTTCTTGCTTTCAATTTGTTTTTTTACTATTAAATCAGGGAGATTCGTTCTGAACAGATTATTCATGGTATGAGCTTGAAGCCGAGACAGTTCTGCTGTCTTTTCTTTTTGCTTTTTACCTGTCAGCTTTATTTTACAATGGAGAGTTTGATCCTGGCTCAGGATGAACGCTGGCTACAGGCTTAACACATGCAAGTCGAGGGGAAACGACGGGGAAGCTTGCTTCCTCGGGCGTCGACCGGCGCACGGGTGAGTAACGCGTATCCAACCTGCCTCTGACTGAGGGATAACCCGTCGAAAGTCGGCCTAATACCTCATGGCATCGTCTGCGGGCATCCAACGACGATTAAAGATTTCATCGGTCAGGGATGGGGATGCGTCTGATTAGCTTGTTGGCGGGGTAACGGCCCACCAAGGCGACGATCAGTAGGGGTTCTGAGAGGAAGGTCCCCCACATTGGAACTGAGACACGGTCCAAACTCCTACGGGAGGCAGCAGTGAGGAATATTGGTCAATGGGCGAGAGCCTGAACCAGCCAAGTAGCGTGCAGGATGACGGCCCTATGGGTTGTAAACTGCTTTTATGCGGGGATAAAGTGAGGGACGTGTCCTTCATTGCAGGTACCGCATGAATAAGGACCGGCTAATTCCGTGCCAGCAGCCGCGGTAATACGGAAGGTCCGGGCGTTATCCGGATTTATTGGGTTTAAAGGGAGCGTAGGCCGTGGATTAAGCGTGTTGTGAAATGCAGGTGCTCAACGTCTGCACTGCAGCGCGAACTGGTCCACTTGAGTGTGCACAACGCAGGCGGAATTCGTCGTGTAGCGGTGAAATGCTTAGATATGACGAAGAACTCCGATTGCGAAGGCAGCTTGCGGGAGCACAACTGACGCTGAAGCTCGAAAGTGCGGGTATCGAACAGGATTAGATACCCTGGTAGTCCGCACGGTAAACGATGGATGCCCGTTGTCAGGCTGTTTCAGCCTGGTGACCAAGCGAAAGCATTAAGCATCCCACCTGGGGAGTACGCCGGCAACGGTGAAACTCAAAGGAATTGACGGGGGCCCGCACAAGCGGAGGAACATGTGGTTTAATTCGATGATACGCGAGGAACCTTACCCGGGCTTGAATTGCAGACGAACGATTCAGAGATGATGAGGCCTTTCGGGGCGTCTGTGAAGGTGCTGCATGGTTGTCGTCAGCTCGTGCCGTGAGGTGTCGGCTTAAGTGCCATAACGAGCGCAACCCCTTTCTTCAGTTGCCATCAGGTGATGCTGGGCACTCTGTAGATACTGCCACCGCAAGGTGTGAGGAAGGTGGGGATGACGTCAAATCAGCACGGCCCTTACGTCCGGGGCTACACACGTGTTACAATGGCCGGTACAGAGAGTTGATTTTGTGCAAACACGATCTAATCCTTAAATCCGGTCCCAGTTCGGACTGGGGTCTGCAACCCGACCCCACGAAGCTGGATTCGCTAGTAATCGCGCATCAGCCATGGCGCGGTGAATACGTTCCCGGGCCTTGTACACACCGCCCGTCAAGCCATGAAAGCCGGGGGTGCCTGAAGTCTGTGACCGCAAGGAACGGCCTAGGGCAAAACCGGTGATTGGGGCTAAGTCGTAACAAGGTAGCCGTACCGGAAGGTGCGGCTGGAACACCTCCTTTCTGGAGACGGATTTCCTGCTGGTTGACGAGTTGACAGTAGACATGTTGACGAGTGAAAAAGTTAACGGGTTTACAAGTTGACAAGTCAATAGTAATGACAATAGGGATAAATAAAAGAGAGAAAGGCAAGGAATTCTGCCGTTCTTCTTGTACTGCCGCACCTGTTTTTGATATAGAGAAAAGGAAGCCGGGCTATCCAAGCCCAGGTCTTGGACAGCAGCCAACCGGGATTCATGAGCATGGAAATGATAATTCTGCATTGTGCATCATGAACAGACCACAGTCCTATAGCTCAGTTGGTCAGAGCGCCACACTGATAATGTGGAGGTCGGCAGTTCAAGTCTGCCTGGGACTACTTCTCTGGAATGTGTAATGATGTTGAATGAGCAATGCGGAATTCAACAATCTCTCACTCCTCATTCCTCATTCTTCTTGGGGGATTAGCTCAGCTGGCTAGAGCACCTGCTTTGCAAGCAGGGGGTCAACGGTTCGAATCCGTTATTCTCCACAGATGGACATCACAGTGCATGCTGAAGCGTGCATTCTGAGGTTTCCATACGATCTTTGACATATTGACACAAGCAAAAACTGTAAAGTAAACTAAGTTCAGTCTTAGAAATCAAATCGCAAGATGCGATTTCACTTGACAGCTGAAAGTATGAGCTTCAGAAGGTGAAGCCGGAGGAAGGCAGAGCAATGTATGTTGCTTTTTGTATCCCCGCTTCATCCTTTATAAGAAGAAAGTAAGAAAGGGCGTATGGCGGATGCCTAGGCTCACAGAGGCGATGAAGGACGTGATAAGCTGCGATAAGCCCCGGGTAGATGCAAATAATCTCTGATCCGGGGATTTCCGAATGGGACAACCCGGCCGTCTGAAGGACGGTCACTCACGCTGAGCGTGGGAGCTAACGCAGGGAACTGAAACATCTTAGTACCTGCAGGAAAAGAAAATAAACAATGATTCCCCCAGTAGTGGCGAGCGAACGGGGAATAGCCCAAACCGCGACTGTGGCAACGCAGCTGCGGGGTAGTAGGACCGCGACATTGTATGAATCGAGTGAAAAGAATCTTCTGGAAAGAAGAACCACAGAGGGTGAAAGTCCTGTATTTGAAACAAGATTCAGCATAGCGGTATCCTGAGTAACGCGGAACACGAGTAATTCTGCGCGAATCCGCCGGGACCATCCGGTAAGGCTAAATACTCCTGTGAGACCGATAGTGAACCAGTACCGTGAGGGAAAGGTGAAAAGCACTTCGACAAGAAGAGTGAAACAGTTCCTGAAACCATACGCCTACAAGCGGTCGGAGCCGGTATATCCGGTGACGGCGTGCCTTTTGCATAATGAACCTACGAGTTACCATCTCTGGCAAGGTTAAGAGTAATGATGCTCCCAGCCGCAGTGAAAGCGAGCCTGAACAGGGCGTTTAAGTCAGAGGGGGTAGACGCGAAACCAAGTGATCTACACTTGACCAGGTTGAAGTTCCGGTAACACGGAATGGAGGACCGCACCGATAAGCGTTGAAAAGCTTCCGGATGAGTTGAGTGTAGGAGTGAAAGGCCAATCAAACTTGGAGATAGCTCGTACTCCCCGAAAGGCATTTAGGTGCCGCGTGTGGCGATCTCCGTGAGAGGTAGAGCGACCGATAGGTCAAGAGGGCTTCACCGCCTATCGAGACCTGACGAACTCCGAATGCTCACGGACTGCAGCCATGCAGTAAGGGGGCGGGTGCTAAGGTCCGTCCCCGAGAGGAGAAGAATCCAGACCGCCGTCTAAGGCCCCGAAATTCTGTCTGAGTTAGTCTAACGAAGTCCGGTCCCCATGACAGCTAGGATGTTGGCTTGGAAGCAGCCATTCATTCAAAGAGTGCGTAACAGCTCACTAGTCGAGGGTCCGGGCATGGATAATAATCGGGTATAAGTCAGATGCCGAAGGCGCGGGATAGCAATGTATATTGAAAAGTATCGGTAGGGGAGCATACCATGTGCGCAGAATGGTGAAGATGACTGATCCTGGAGCGCATGGTAAAGCAAATGTAGGTATAAGTAACGACAAGAGGGGTAAGATTCCCCTCCGCCGTAAGTCTAAGGTTTCCCGGGCAATGCCAATCATCCCGGGGTAAGTCGGGTCCTAAGTCTCAGCCGAATGGCGAAGGCGATGGCAGAAACGGTCAACATTCCGTTACTACCTTCAGGAGCGACGTGGAGACGGAGCAGTGACACTGCCGCGGGGCGACGGAAGTCCCCGTTGAAGAGCGTAGGCGTTGATCGGAGCAGGCAAATCCACTCCGAGAGCCGACCTTGACAGTACGGCCTCCCTTCGGGGGAAGCTGACAGCGCAGGTAACCATACTCCCGAGAAAATCCGCTAAGCTTTATCCTGTGGGTACCCGTACCGCAATCCGACACAGGTAGACGGGTAGAACATACTGAGGCGTTGAGAGATTCATGGTTAAGGAACTAGGCAAACTGACCCCGTAACTTCGGGATAAGGGGTCCTCATAGCAATATGAGGCGCAGAGAATAGGTCCAGGCAACTGTTTAACAAAAACACAGGGCTGTGCAAACTCGAAAGATGACGTATACAGCCTGACACCTGCCCGGTGCCGGAAGGTTAAGAGGAGAGCTCATCCCTTGAGGTGAAGGTTTGAATTGAAGCCCCGGTAAACGGCGGCCGTAACTATAACGGTCCTAAGGTAGCGAAATTCCTTGTCGGGTAAGTTCCGACCTGCACGAATGGTGTAATGATCCGGACGCTGTCTCAACCATGATCTCAGTGAAATTGTAGTATCGGTGAAGATGCCGATTACCCGCGATGGGACGAAAAGACCCCGTGAACCTTTACTACAGCTTAGCATTGATCTCGGTCATCCGATGTGTAGGATAGGCCGGAGGCTTCGAAGCAGTTGCGCCAGCATCTGTGGAGCCATCCTTGAAATACGGCCCTTTGGCTGTCTGAGGTCTAACCCGCCGTTGCGGGGACACTGCTTGGTGGGTAGTTTGACTGGGGTGGTCGCCTCCAAAAGCGTAACGGAGGCTTCCAAAGGTGCCCTCGGGCCGATTGGTAACCGGCCTTACAGAGTGCAATGGCATAAGGGCGCTTGACTGGGAGGGAGACATCCCGAGCAGGCAGGAAACTGGGGCATAGTGATCCGGCGGACGTGTATGGAAACTCCGTCGCTCAAAGGATAAAAGGTACTCCGGGGATAACAGGCTGATCCCCCCCAAGAGCTCATATCGACGGGGTGGTTTGGCACCTCGATGTCGGCTCGTCACATCCTGGGGCTGGAGAAGGTCCCAAGGGTTGGGCTGTTCGCCCATTAAAGTGGCACGCGAGCTGGGTTCAGAACGTCGTGAGACAGTTCGGTCTCTATCTATCGTGGGCGCAGGAGTTTTGCGTGGTGCCGTCACTAGTACGAGAGGACCGTGACGGACAGACCTCCGGTTTACCGGTTGTGCCGCCAGGTGCACCGCCGGGTATCTGCGTCTGGACTGGATAAGCGCTGAAAGCATCTAAGTGCGAAGCCAGCCGCAAGATTAGAACTCCATTGAGGGTCGTTGTAGACGACGACGTTGATAGGGTGCAGGTGTAAAGACGGCGACGTCAAAGCCGAGCACTACTAATTGCCCGAGACTTTCTTCTTTCAGGCTCACGCTTTGAGCCGTTCAAGGCAAAGGACTGAGAACATAGTCCTTTACAGCTTTGCTTGTGGAGATATTGTTAGTCAGTTAACAAGTAGACAGTGGACGAGTAAACGAGTTAATAGTTAACAAGTAGGCGGTAGACGAGTAAACGAGTTGCTTGATAAGCAAAAGCGACAAATGAAGACAAATAACTGTCAACCAGTCAACACGTCACAGAAACAGTTTTACGAGTAAACGAGTAGACAAAGTTGCTTGATGTAATGACAGCAGCAATGAGACAAATAACTTGTCAACCTGTCAACTGAGACTGAAACGAGACATCAGGTGGTTATTGCGGTGGGGTCCCACCTCTTCCCATTCCGAACAGAAGTTAAGCTCACTTGCGCCGATGGTACTGCAATGCAATGCGAGAGTAGGTAGCCGCCTCTTTTCAGCCCTGGAGCCCTGAGGATACAATGTCCTCAGGGCTCCTTTTTCTATGCTGCCCTATTTCCTGTGACTTTGTACCCTATGTTTTCTCGATGTTCTTCATTGTGAGAGGGAAAATCAATCCATGTCGGAGAAAGCCTTGCAATCTGCAGTCAAGTTGCATGCTATTCTGACGCAGATTGAGTGCGATTTGATGCAGATTACATGGTGAAATCAGTTATTTCTTCTTCAGGATGAGGTGTAGGGTATCTTCACCCACTTTCGGTTTACTGCAATCTTAATCGTACTTCCCTCTTTCTGCTGCAATTCATAGGTGCCGTCAGGGAGTTTTCTTGAGGATAGCTTCAAGGTCTTCACTGCCATAGTCGTTGGTAATAGCGAGTTTGGCCGTGGTAGAATCTTTTCAGTTCTGCACTTGTGAAAAAGCCATTTTCGCACGTCACGCTTTGCACCAAAGTAACCAGGAAGTTCGCCAAAAATCTCTTGACCAGGAACTTTGATATTATTGTGATAAAAGTCCATCTCTATATATACCTGATACTCATCATTATACAGATATCCTTTGAAAATGCTGTCTTTTTGAGCTTTTTATTGTGAGAGCCGACAATAGGGTAAAAGCTATAATCAATGTCTTCTTCATATTTGTTCTTATGTTTGTGTTTTTGCAAAGATATATTGTTTCATCAAGAAAAGCCTATATTTTTGCAAATATGAGCATGAATACTTGCTTTTTGGAATTTTTATATTATCTTTGCCCTGCTATTATTAGTCTTTGTAATGGGTAAGAAGATGAAAGTTCCCAATATATATTTGAATCAAGTTGGGAAGTATGTAACAAGGTTGGTGGTATTTACACCGTGTTATCAACACGCGCAAAAAAACTTTTGCAGGACGAGATGAAGGATCATGTGATTTTCATTGGTCCGGATTGTTGGGGAAAAGGCCAACAGTCCTTATTTTATAGAAGATTTGACTTTATTTTTCAGATTGGCGCATAAAGACCCAGGCTGAAGATGGATTGAAAGTGAAAAGTTGGCCGTTGGGATGTTCCCGGGTCAGCTGATTGCTATTTTGGTTGATTTTCAATCTTATTTTTGCTGTCAAAGACCAGATTTATGGTCAGTTGTGGGAGGACTTTAAGGTTGACAGTCTTCATGCCTATGGCGATTATGACGAAGCCAATATGTTCTCATATGCTGCAGCCAAGGTGGTAGAAAGCTTTTATCACCGCAACATAGACAAAAGCGGCCAAGGTCATTTATCATGGTAATGAATGGATGACATGTCTTGGTTTACTCTATATCAGGAAACATGTTCCAGAGATTGCTACTATTTTTACGACTCATGCAACGAGCATAGGGCGTAGCATAGCAGGCAATAACAAAGCCGCTTTTTATGAATATCTGTGGGCCTATAATGGTGACCAGATGGCATCCGAACTCAATATGCAGAGCAAGCACTCCATTGAAAAGCAGGCCGCACATTTCGTAGACTGCTTTACTACGGTGAGTGATATTACGGCACGAGAATGCAAGGAACTTCTTGACAAACCTGTAGACTTTGTTCTTCCAAATGGTTTTGAGAACAACTTTGTGCCCAAGGGAGCTGCTTTCACTGCTAAGCGTAAGCAGGCAAGAAAGACTTTGCTCCGCGTAGCTAATGCCTTGACTGGCGACCATTTTTGATGACGACACGCTGATTATTTCAACCAGCGGGCGTTATGAATTCCGCAACAAAAGGCATTGATGTTTTTATAGAAGCTATGAACCAGTTGCGGTTTGCAGAAGACCTTGATAAAGCAGGTTGTTGCTTTCATAGAGGTGCCGGGCTGGGTAGCGGGCCACGGGAAGACCTGCAGGAACGGCTGAAGAGTGGCCGTAACTTTGACAGTCCACTCCCTAATCCCACCTATACGCATGGGCTGCATGACTTTGACAGCGACCGCGTGCTGTGCATGATGAATGCTCTCGGTATGCACAATGAGAAGACCGACCGTGTGAAAATAATCTTCATTCCCTGCTATCTCACGGGCCAAGACGGTATTCTCAATCTTTCTTATTATGACGTTGTGTTAGGTAATGACCTTTGTGTCTATCCCTCTTATTATGAGCCGTGGGGCTATACTCCATTGGAGGCTGTGGCTTTCAAGGTTCCATGATCACGACAGACCTTGCAGGATTTGGTCTTTTGGGCCAATCAGGTGAAAAGGCAGTTATAGTGAAATTGAAGATGGTGTGAAGGTCATTCATCGCACTGACTATAATTATCAGGAGGTGGCTGCAGCCATCAAAGATACTGTTGTCAAATATGCATCGCTCACGGATAAAGAAGTGAAATCTTGCCGAAGTCATGCCGACAACCTCTCGAAAAGCTTTATGGAGCAAAGTTTTATTGCTTATTATCATGAAGCTTATGATTTTGCTTTGCGTCATGCTGAAGCACGAATGGATAAATAATTTTTGAGATTTAAATAAATTGAGATTTATGAAAATTAAAGCTGATTACGTGAATACTCCTCAATGGAAGGAGTTGACTGTGAAGTCTCGACTTCCAGAGCAGTTGAAATGTCTCGACGAACTGGCACACAATCTATGGTGGGCTTGGGACTATGAGGCAAGAGATCTCTTCAAGAGTCTTGACGAAACTCTTTACGAAGAAGTGCTTCACAACCCTGTTGTGCTTCTTGAACGCTTGAGCTATGACCGCAAGGAAGCTATCGTAAAAAGATAAGGCAATCATGAAGAAGGTAAAGGATGTCTATGCAAAGTTCCGCGCCTATATGGATGTGAAGCCCGATAAGAAACGTGCTTCTGTTGCCTATTTCTGTATGGAATTCGGTCTGAGTCAGGTGCTCAAGATTTATTCCGGTGGTCTTGGTATGCTTGCCGGTGACTATCTTAAAGAAGCTTCAGACAGCAATGTCGACATGTGTGCAGTAGGTTTCCTCTATCGTTATGGCTATTTCACCCAGAGCTTGAGCATGGATGGTCAGCAGATTGCAAAATATGATGCACAGAACTTCAACTCACTTCCTATAGAGCGTGTGCTTGATGAAAACGGTAATCCGATGATAGTTGATGTTCCCTATACCAATTATCAGGTTCATGCTTATGTATGGCGTGCCAATGTCGGTCGTATCAGTCTTTATCTGTTGGATACCGATAACGAACTCAACTCTGAATTTGATAGGCCAATCACTCACAGCCTTTATACGGTGGTGACTGGGAAAACCGACTGAAGCAGGAGATACTTCTTGGTATCGGAGGTATCCTGACTTTGAAGAAGTTGGGTATCAAGAAGGATATATATCATTGCAATGAGGGCCACGCAGCACTCTGCAACTTTGCAGCGACTCTGTGACTATGTAGAGGGAGGACTTTCTTTCAATCAGGCTATGGAGCTTGTGCGTGCATCTTCACTCTACACGGTTCATACGCCGGTTCCTGCCGGTCATGATTATTTTGACGAGGCTCTCTTCGGCAAATATATGGGTGGTTATCCTGAAAAACTCGGTGATTTCTTGGGACGAACTCGTGGGTATGGGACGTCAGAACCCTGATGATCATGGTGAGCGTTTCTGCATGAGTACATTTGCTTGTAACACCTGCCAAGAGGTGAATGGTGTGAGCAAATTGCATGGCTGGGTCAGCCAGAAGATGTTTGCGCCATTGTGGAAAGGCTATTTCCCAGAGGAAAACCACGTTGGCTATGTGACCAATGGTGTACACTTCCCAACATGGGCAGCTACAGAGTGGCGTCATATCTATGACAAGTATTTCGACAAGAACTTCAGGAATGACCAGAGCAATGAAGAGATCGGCATGCCATCAACAATGTTCTGATGATGAAATCTGGGAAACACGTATGGCATTGAAGAAGAAATTGGTTAACTATATCCGCGAGAAGTTCACAGAATCATGGCTTCGTAATCAGGGAGATCCTGCTCGTGTGGTTTCACTCTTGCAGCGCATCAACCCCAATGCATTGATGATTGGTTTCTGCCGTCGCTTTGCAACCTATAAGCGTGCACATCTGCTGTTCACGGATATTGACCGTTTGGCAAAGATTGTCAATGATCCGGAACATCCGGTTCTGTTCTTCTTCTCCGGTAAAGCTCACACCTGCTGACGGTGCAGGTCAGGGCTCGATCAAGAAGATTTATGAAATCAGTCAGCGTCCGGAATTCCTTGGCAAGATTATCTTCCTCGAAGATTATGACATGCAGCTTGCGCGTCGTTTGGTTTCCGGTGTTGATATCTGGATGAATACTCCTACACGTCCGCTTGAAGCTTCTGGTACATCCGGTGAGAAAGCCGAGATGAATGGAGTTGTCAATCTCTCTGTACTTGACGGTTGGTGGGTTGAAGGATATCGTGAGGGTGCTGGTTGGGCATTGCCTGAAAAGCGCACTTATGCAGAACCAGGCTTATCAGGATCAGCTTGATGCTGCTACTATTTATGGCCTGTTGGAGAACGATATCATCCCATTGTACTACAACCGTAACAAGAAAGGTTATAGCGAAGATTGGATCAAGGTGGTTAAGAACTCAATCTCAACCATTGCACCTCACTATACAATGAAGCGTCAGTTGGATGACTACTATGATAAGTTCTACAACAAGCAGGCACTCCGTTTCAAGAAACTTGCAGAGAAGGATTGCCGCTTGGCAAAGGATATCGCACAGTGGAAAGAAACTGTTGCTGAGCGTTGGGATGCAATCCATGTGGTCAGCAGGATACTTCTGCTGATTGATAATGGCGGGGAGACAGGAAAAGAAAGTACACGATAACCTATGTCATTGATGAGCAGGGACTCGATGATGCAGTCGGACTGGAGTTGGTTGTACTGAAGAACAATCTCGCCGGTGACGATCATGAGGTATATGCAGTTCATCCGTTCAAGATGAAGAGTCATGAGGGTAACCTCTATACTTTTTGCAGCAACGATTGAACCGGATGAAGCAGGTGCATTCAGAAGCTGCGTGCGCATGTATCCGAAGAATGTCAACTGGCTCATCGTCAGGACTTCTGCTATGTAAAGTGGCTTGACTGATTTGGATTTGAAATCAGAATCAATTGTAACGGGAACAGCTTATTGCCAGTTCCCGTTTTTGATGATATGGTCGTCATAAAATGTAAATGAAATCCATATCCATGGTTTTATTTCTGGAGGAGGATTGAATTCTTTAGTATAATCAAATGTTTCAATGTGGAATTTATCCTGCCAAAATTAACTATAATTGCTCTCATGAAAATTTATACATTTGCAATGATACACTTTCGAGCTCTAAATATGCAGTGTGTCTTTCGTAACTGTAATATATTGATGGTCATCGTGTTATATAGTTTGAAATGAACTGTGTTTCATTTTCATGTTGGAGGTGTTGCAACTTGGGTTGAATGAGCGTGTAATCAGCGTCATATTAGCGCGTAATCAGCGTCATAATGCGCGGTAAAGTGACTGAGATTGCAGATGCGAGAAGATAGAAGCAGAGATGCTGATGTTGTGAAATGATATTGACATTTATCATAAATGAGGCTTTCTATCACTGGTTGTTCATATAGTGAACAGATGAGACAGAGGTATTATGTTTGCAATAAAAAGTTTGGTCTTCAGTTGTAAATATGAAGTTAATTCAATTCTGATGAAAACAGAATAAAGCGGGCATTGCAATGCCTGCATTTGCCCGCTAGTTTATTTTCTGTTCTCTTTTTTATACCAGATACTGTGATGAGATGCTCTCGTTATCCACTACGCGACGGATTGTCTCGGCAAACATGTCGGCAACCGACAGCTGCTTGACCTTTGCACTGCGGTGAGAGTAGGGGATAGAATCTGTGAAAATGATTTCTTCGAGAGCCGAAGCCTGCACGCGTTCTGAAGCGGGCCACTCATGACACAGTGTGATGCGCAGGCCCGAACAGTCTTTTTGCACCAGCCTCTTTCATGATGTCGGCAGCCTTGGTAATGGTGCCCGCTGTGTCAACCATATCGTCGATAATCACTACATTCTTGTCCTTTACGTCGCCGATAATCTGCATGGTGGCTACAACGTTTGCACGGGCACGTGTCTTGTTGCAAAGCACAAGTGGGCATCCTAAATATTTAGCGTAGGTGTTGGCACGCTTCGAACCGCCTACATCAGGCGATGCAATCACGAGGTCTTTCAGGTGAAGACTCTGCAGATAAGCGCAGGAGAACGCCTGAAGCATAGAGGTGGTCGACAGGGAACATCAAAGAACCCTTGGATCTGATCGGCATGGAGATCCATCGTGATCAGTCGGTCGATGCCTGCCACACTCAGCAGGGTCGGCAACGAGTTTAGCGCCAATGCTTACCTCGGTTTGTCTTTACGATCCTGGCGTGCCCAGCCAAAATAAGGAACAACAGCGATGATGTGGCGTGCAGAAGCACGTTTAGCAGCATCTATCATCAGTAAGAGTTCCATGAGATTGTCGGAATTTGGGAATGTACTCTGAACGAGGAATACGTCGCGTCCATGCGATAGATTCCTCGTAGGATACGGCAAACTCTCCGTCGGAGAACTTGGTTACAACCAGATTTCCTAATGGACAGCCCAAACTGGCACAAATCTTTTTCTGCAAGGTATCGTGTGTTTGTACCTGAGAAAACCAAAAAGAGTTCTTTTCACTCATTTCTAATAGTGTTTTTATATTGATATGTTAACGTCTGTCAGATAAGACCTGATGTGAGTAATTACTTCTTGTGGGATTGATTTCGAAGCGTAATAATGAGTGCTGACATGTTGGGAATAAAGCAGACAAGACTGTTTTTCTGAAGATGCAGAAAGCCAAATTCCTCGTAGGAAAGTGAGGACGGTCTTTTGTCTTTATTCACGTGGAATGCAGATTTCATCAACATGATTAGCTTCATTGCGTTTCGACTTTGATGCTGCAAATGTATGAAAATTCTGCCAAACAAGCAATTATATCATCGTAAAAGTTACCTTTGCACCAGAATTTTAATTTTAATCAATGATGAAATTGGACCTCGAAACGTTTTCAGGCATCAGCCAACCGATATATATTCTTGAGGAGGCACGGCTGCGTCGCAATCTTAATCTCATTGCAAATGTAGCACGTGAGGCTGATGTGGAGATTATCCTTGCGTTCAAGGCTTATGCACTTTGGAAGACTTTCCCCATTTTCCGCGAGTATATTCATGCTACAACGGCAAGCTCTCTCTCAGAGGCTCGGTTGGCACTTGAGGAATTTGGCAGTAAGGCGCACACGTTCTCACCTGCTTATATCGATGATGAAATTGACGAGATTGCCCGCTGTTCGAGTCATTTGCAGTTCAATTCGCTTACCCAATATGCGCGTTATCATGGGCGGTGACGCAAGGTGAACCCTACGATTAGTTGTGGGCTGCGTGTCAGTCCCGAGTATTCGGAAGTGGGAACCGACCTTTATAATCCCTGTGCTCCGGGTACAAGGTTTGGTATCAGTGCCGATAAAATGCCCGAAATGCTGCCTGATGACATTGAAGGTTTCCATTGTCATTGCCATTGTGAGAGTGGAGCTGACGTGTTTGAGCGTACATTAAAGCATATAGAAAATAAGTTCTCGCGTTGGTTTCACAACTGAAATGGATTAATTTTTGGCGGTGGCCATCTGATGACACGTCATGATTACGACACGCTGTTGCTCGTCGATACATTGCAGAAATTCCATATGCGCTATCCTTGGTTGAAAGTGATTTTTGAGAGCAGGGAAGTGCTTTTGCCTGGCAGACGGGTCCCTTGGTGAGCCAAGTTGTAGATGTTGTTGAAGACCGTAGTATCAAGACCGCCATTCTGAATGTCAACTACATGCCACATGCCCGACTGTTTGGAGATGCCTTATAATCCCAGTGGTGCGTGGAAGTGAATATATAGAAGCTGACGACAAAGAGTTCTCCTATATATATAGGCTTGGAGGAAACTCGTGCCTCAGTGGTGATTTCATGGGCTACTGGAGTTTGATCATGCCTTGCTGGTGGGAGAAACGTGATTTTCGAAGACATGTTGCATTACACAACAGTAAAAACCAATATGTTTATCAGCATCTCTCATCCCGCCATTGGACTTGCCAAACTTGATGGAACACTTGAGGTGTTGCGTAAATATGGTTATGAAGACTATCGTGATAGAATGGATTGAACGTGAAATCTGATTTTTCTTCAAAAACAAAAGCAAAAGTTTGCAGGTTAGCCTTACCTTTTGCAACCGATTTGGCGAAATGTTCCTTGCAAAGGATAATTGTGGAAATAGCTCAGTTGGTGAGACACAACCTTGCCAGGTTGGGGTCGCGGGTCCGAGTCGTTTCTCGCTCAACATTCTGAATACACCATTAAGAAGGTTTTTCCTTCGCTGCCCGAGTGGCGGAATTGGTAGAACGCGCACGTTTCAGGTGCGTGTGTTTCCGACGTGCAGGTTCGAGTCCTGTTCTGGGCACTTTTTATTCAGAATGCTTTTTACATGTTGGAGAGGTGGCGGGAGTGGTAGACGCGCTACTTTGAGGGGTAGTGTCAGTTGTGACGTGGGAGTTCGAGTCTCCTCCTCTTCACATCGTAATAAATGTATTTCTCTGCGAAATAGCTCAGTTGGTAGAGCACGACCTTGCGAAGGTCAGGGGTCGTGAGTTCGAGTCCCGTTTTCGCTCTTTCTTCTAAGGGAAACATCCCATCAATGAATTTATATTTAAGATATTTTTGATCGCGAGACGCTGGTTTCAAACGTGGAAGAGGCGCTTGATTTTCTGAGTTCTATTCCAGAGATAGGTCTGAATCCCTGATTTGGAAGCAGATATTCGGGATTATGTTGCCAGTGATGTTTGCTATCCGAGAGCGTTATAAAGTGCGTCAGCGTGTTTATTTATATATCATCAAGACTATGGCTACCACCATGGAAGATTTCAAGGATAAGAAGGCTGTTTCGTCAGATGTCTCCGGTTGTTGACAAGCACTGAGTTGGCTGCTTCGACAATGACACGGCTTACAGAAATGCAGCCGGATGGTATGAAGGAACGCTCGATTTCAAGCGCGTTGTGATGATTCCTGCTACAGGTAAGCATGAATACAGAGATACTCATTTCGTTGCCCAGTGTAAGGCCAACTCCGGACGAGGACTGCTATGCACGCATCGTTGAATATCTGCGCAGCCATGTTGACGGTCGTTCTCAGTTCCCCTCTGCCAAGGGAAAGAATTTCCATTTCAGTATCTTGGCATGTGGAAATAGGCTATAAGTATAGAGTATTGTATAATATCATCAATAATCCATTTTGAACGATGAATAAGGTAATGCTATCGGTACTGTCGGGAAAGAACCTGATGTGTACGTTATTACGACCACGATCAGGCTGTAGCCCAGTTCCCAGTGGCTATGACAGAGCGTGGCTATACGCCTCGAATGGAACCAAGGTGCCCGATCATACCGAGTTGGCACACGATAATGGTGTGGCGTGGCTTAGCTAAGATAGTGTGAGAAGTATGTTCATAAGGGCGACAAACTCTACATTGAAGGCCGTATCCGTTACCGCACTTATGACGACCAAAAAGGTCAGCGCCGTTATGTTACGGAGATTTTGGCTGAAAATATAGAACTACTCACACCTAAGTCGGAAGGCAATGACAATGTTGCCACGTCGCAGTCTGCCCAGTCACAGACACAGAAGACAAATCAGTGTGAGACAACAGTAGCGGAGGAAGACGACGCCTTACCGTTTTAAGAAGTAGAAAACATCAACTTTTGGATATCACCTCTTTTATTGAAACTTTTTCAGATGTAAGTTTTCAATCGCCTTCGATTGGAGTCATCTTGTGCATGCTATTGGCGGCAGTATTGTTGTTACTGTCAGGTTTTGCCAGTGGTTCAGAAATCGCATTTTTCAGTCTTTCGCCTACAGACATTGCTGAACTCGACCCCGAGCACAATGCGAAAGACCAAAACATAGATCTCCTTTGCACTGACAGTGAGCGTACGCTTGCTACGATTTTGATTACCAACAACTTTGTCAATGTGACCATTATCATGCTGTGCAACTTCATTTTTGCTTCGATGATTAAGTTCGGTCCTAAAGGCGGTATGGCTTGAATTCCTTAGTCTTACGGTGTTGTTGACGTTCTTACTCTTGCTTTTCGGCGAGATTATGCCCAAGGTCTACAGTCGGCAAAAATTCATTGAAGTTCTGTCGTTTTCGCTGTCGGTGGTGTGCTTTTTCCTACGCAAACTGTTCTGGCCTTTTTGAGACGGTGTTAATCAAGAGCGGTGTCTTTGCGGAGAAAAGTAGTGCAGAAAAAGAACCGCCAGCTGAGTGTTGATGACCTTGAACAGGCGCTTGAACTTACCGACAAGGAAGATATCAAAGACGAGCAGAGCATGCTTCAGGGCATTATCCGCTTTGGTGATGAGACGGCCAAAGAGGTCATGACCTCGTGTCAAGACATTGTAAATCTTGACATTCGAAGCAGTTTCACAGAGGTTCTGAAGTGCGTAATCGATAATAATTACAGCCGAATACCTATCTATCAAGACAATACCGATAATATCCGAGGTATCCTTTACATCAAGGATTTGCTCCCTCATCTGTCGAAATCTGCTGCATTCCGCTGGCAGAGTCTCATCCGGGCACCTTATTTCGTGCCCGAAACCAAGAAGATAGACGACTTGTTGCGTGAGTTCCGGAGAACAAGGTGCATATTGCCATTGTCGTAGATGAATATGGAGGCACAAGCGATTGATTACCTGAAGATATTCTGGAAGAGATTGTCGGCGAAATCAACGATGAATATGATGAAGAAGAGAAGTTCTATTCGAAACTCAACTATAACACTTATGTCTTCAAGGGTAAGGTATTGCTGACTGATTTCTGTAAGATCCTCAATATTGACGATGATGAATTTGCCGATGTAGAGGGTGATGCTGACTCTCTGGCAGGTTTACTTTTAGAGTTGAAAGGCGATTTCGAGTGCTCATGAGAAGATAGAGTTCAAGAATTTCACGTTTGAAATTCTCTCTATCGAGGAGCGCCGCATTGCCAAGGTGAAAGTGATTGTTCATCCAAAATCTGATTCCGTGCCACATGTTGTCTGTTAGAAATCTTGCGCCCGATGTTCGGTTGGGCATATGGAAGATAGAGAAACCGTAGAAAAATTTCCTTCTTCATCGCCGCAGCTCATTGCCGTTTACCGACGAGGAGATTGCTGCTTATAAGAGCCACACACGCCAGTTGGAAGAACTGGCGGTTTATTCTTTGTTGTGGAAAATGGCAGGTAGTCCGTTGACGATTACGCATAACGGTCGGAAAACCATTTGTGAATGGCTGGCACATCAGTATCAGTCATACAAAGGCTATGCAGTCGTTATTATTTTCGCCAACCGTAGAGGGTGGCTATTGACGTGAGTATCAGCAGCAATCGCGTCAACAGAGCTGCCAACGCTTCATACGTTCAGGATGAAGAAGCGCCAGACATTATCGGTCAGTTAATTAACTGGTGTGCCAGGAAAACGCTCTCATAACATACTGTTCTACACAAAATCTCCAGTATTTTGAAATGAAAGTGGCATCTTCAGACCATCCTCCTTGGTGCGTTATGTTGATAATTTGAGCTGCAACACGACATGAATTTGCTTATGAAGTAACAGAAGATTATGTGATGACCTATATTGTGGGAGAGAAAGAACAGGCTCATAGGCTCTCGATTTTTAACAACTACTTGATATAATTCACATAGTGAATTATAGTTTAATTCTTTTTCAAATTTATTTATAATTGCTTTCTCAAAATACTGAAATATTTGAAATGCAATCTTTCCTCACTCTAAATATGTGCTGTTTTTCAATGGTTTTGTAATATAGTTGCTGTCAATATGTTATGAAATTCATGCTGAAGAGATGACGTCGAATAACGTTGAGAGATCATGCGATTTGCAGTCAAATTACGCTGCAATTTGCATCTGGTTACGCTGTGTTTTGATGCAAAATAGTGCGATGATTAGCGTCGAGTGCAGTGCAAGATGATAAAAATGGAGGCATCGAAGCCATAAATGGTTTTGCGCAAGCGCCCGGGAAAGCATGTTTTAATTTCTATTTGGTGGAGCCACGAAGTGTTAAAACGACCAACAATCTTTACAGAAAGTTTGAGCTATGTTGTGCTTACATAGATATTCAGGCATGTTGTAAAGGAAAAGAAATCTCATGATATACATTGTTTGTCATGGTCTATTGGCAAGAGCTATAGACAAGCGTAATACCTTTTCAGGATCGGGTAGGGCAGGCATTTCCTTCAGCCATTCTCAACAGCAAACTTCTCCAATAGCAAACCTCTTCGTAAAGTCGCTCAGTTTCGACATCATCTCTCTATTCTTCCCACTTCCATGGGACGGCATGGGACGGATGCAAGTGATTTTACCTTCGGCTTCAACGGTCGATGAGGTCTATCTGTTGGTTATAGACAACATGACGGTGGCTCAGTGCTACGCGTAATCGAGGATAGTTCTTAGATGAAAGCCGGCACTTTGCGGTCTTTTGCCCAGTGTCGCGCCAGCCCTTGTTGCGCGTCAGGATAACGACATTGTGCTCGTGTCCGGGTCTCTATCGGCACGGTTAATCGGTATGCTGTCGATGATGCTCCATCGAGCATGGGAATGCCGTCAACGGTAACAATCTTGCTCACGTATGGCAGCTGCTTGATGCCCTGACGATATCGAGCGAGCGTTGACGGTCAGAAGTTTCGCTGAGATACATGGCCTTGCCTGTCAGACAGTTGGTGGTGACCATCTCAAAGTCCTTGGCATGTTTGAAATATTCATCGAAATCAAACGGTAAGAGTTGGTTGGGAAACTTAGTCATAAAGCAGCTCACGGTCGAAAATGCAGCCTTGAGTGACGAGGTGGCGTATGCCAATATATTTGTAACGGGCCAGATAATCAATGTTGGAAATACGTGCACGACGTGGCTGTCTGCTCACATAGCTCATGCCATTGCAGGCTCCGGCCGACACTGCTACAATGTATCTGAAATAGAGGTCATAGCTTTCAGTGAAGGCATCAAGCACGCCACTTGTGAACACCCCACGCATGCCTCCGCCTTCAAGAACAAGTCCCGTTTTGCCATTAATTTTCATGTTTTACTGATAATTTTTCACCAAATTGCTTAATTTTTCTTGCAAAGATAGCGTTTTTAATCAGAAATATGTAACTTTGTAGGCAAATTAGAAAACAAAACAGAATATGTTTGATACAGCTACATATATACGCCGCCGCAATGAACTTAAAGAAAGCTCGTTAAGGAAGGTATTATTATCTTGTTTGGAAAATAATGAGTCGCCGGCCAACTTTCCTAACAACGGATATTATCCTTTCCGTCAAGACTCCTCGTTCCTGTAGTACTTTTGGACTTCAGCGGGATGAGTCTTGTCGGTATCATTGATATTGACAATGATAAAGACATCTTGGTTGGCAAATGATATCGACATTGAAGACATCGTATGGTACGGATCAGTGGAGAGTATGACAGAAATGATGCAGCGGTGTGGTGCGCAGGAAACGCCTCCGATGAAAGCTTTGAAGACCATTTGCAACGAGGCGTGAGCAAGCATCGCAAGATACATTTCCTACCGCCATATCGTCATGACATCAAAAATTCAGGTGTTTGACCCGTTGGGTGTTCATCCTATCCAGCAGAAAAGAAGCTGCCAGCATGGAATTGATCAAGGCTGTTGTCAAAAATGCGTTCGGCGAAAGAACAGCAGGAAATCGAGGAACTCGAGCGTGCTGCCGTCATCGGTTTGTAAGATGCATACTACGGCAATGCGACTGACAAAGCCCGGTGTAACCGAGAAGTTTGTAAGCGGACAGGTTGATGGTATAGCGCATTCCTATGGTGCTAGGGTCAGCCGACAATCTATACACAGCATGGTGAAATCCTTCATGGTGCACCTTCAATGAACAAGCTTGAAGAGGGACGTTTAGTGCTCTGCGATGCAGGCGGTGAAACCCTCAATAACTATTGTAGTGACAATACGCGTACGATGCCGGTCAATGGCAAGTTTACACAGCGTCAGCTTGAGATTTATTCTATTGTTGAGGCCTGTCATGACTATACTTTGGAGTTGGCTAAGCCCGGTGTGAAATATGCCGATGTGCATTTCGCCGTCTGTGAGACTGATGTTTGATCGCCTGAAAGAACTGGGGCTTGCCAAGGGTAACACTGAAGAGGCGGTGAGAGCCGGTGCACATGCAATGTTCCTTCCTCATGGATTGGGCCACATGATGGGTATGGATGTCCACGATATGGAGAACCTTGACCAGATAAATGTGGGCTTTGATGAAGAGACAAGACCTAATCTGGAGCAGTTTGGAACGAATTGTCTGCGCATGGGACGCCGTTTGGAAGAAGGCTTTGTCGTTACGGATGAACCGAGAATTTATTTCATTCCGGCCCTTATTGATGAGTGGAAAGCAAAGAAACATTGTGCAGAATACCTCAATTTTGATAAGCTCGAAACCTATAAGGACTTTGGAGGTATCCGTATCGAAGACGATGTTTTGATAACGAAAGACGGCTGTCGATTTATTGGCAAAGACCGTATTCCATATCATCCGAAAGATGTAGAGGCTTTCATGGCCAACAATTGAGAATGCAAGAAAAGATAGTAGTAACAACATTATAATTGATTTAGATGAGAAAGTATTTAGTAATGGCGCTTCTTGCCGTGGTGGTATTAGGCGCTAATGCAGAGAGAAGAAAGAACAGAAGAGTAATGCGAATAAGCCAGTGTTCACCACTGTAAAGGAGAATAAGATTACAAGTATAAAGAATCAGAGCCGATGGCGGTACATGCTGGGACTATTCTACACTGAGTTTTCTTGAGTCAGAAATCTTGAAGAAAACGAGTAAGACGTATGATTTGTGTGAGGCTTTCGTAGCAAATAAGACCTATCTTGACCGTGCCGTTCAAGTGGTACGCCTGCATGGTGACTGCCAGTTTGCGCAGGGAGGAAGTGCATATGATCCGATTTATTGTCTGAAGCATTATGGCATCTGCCCTGAAGATGCAATGCCACTGCCAGGTACACTCTATGGAGATTCACTCAATAACTTCAACGAGTTCTTTGATGTAATGACGCCATATGTACAAGCTATTGCCAAATCAAAGACCGATAAGCTTTCTACACAGTGGAAGGTGGCATTGCAAGGTATCCTTGATGCCTATCTCGGTAAATGCCCGGAGAAGTTCACCTATCAGGGAAAGACCTATACTCCGCAGACTTTTGCACAGAGTCTCGGCATTGATGCAGATGATTATGTAAGTTTCACCAGTTATACTCACCACCCATTCTGGACTTCATTTGCTGTTGAAGTACAGGATAACTGGCGTAATCCACTCACATGGGAATGTTCCACTTGACGACATGATGCGCATTATTGATAATGCCGTTATGAATGGTTATACGGTAGCATGGGGTGGAGATGTTTCAGAAGAGGGCTTCACTCGCACGGGTTTGGCTTATTCCGTTGACGCTAAGAAAGCACAAAGTCTGAGCGGTAGTGATATGGCTCGCTGGTTGAAACTCACCAAGACAGAGAAGAAGAACGTGCTTGATTCATTAGGGTTGCAAGGTTCCTGAGGTTCAGGCAACACAGAAATTGCGTCAGGAACGCTTTGATAATTGGGAGTTGACCGATGATCATGGAATGCTCATTTATGGTATTGCCAAGGATCAGAACGGCAAGGAATATTATATGGTAAAGAACTCTTGGGGGAAACCGGCGACTATAAGGTATCTGGTATATGACAAAGAACTTCATTGCCAATAACACAATGGACTTTGTTGTCAATAAAAATGCTGTTCCAAAAGACATTCGTAAAAAGCTCGGTATCTAAGTTTTAGAACCGCTCAAATATGAAAAGCACAATCAGACTTCGGTTGTGCTTTTTGTGTTTTATTTTTGTATCTTTGGGGCACGGATTGTTGTAACTACATGAAAATCCGCTCGTATGCGTTTTCGCATACGGAACTCAGAAGAAAATAAAAACGATATAAATGCATTTTAAAATGGATTACGAACCACCTACACCAGAAGAAAGGCAAGCTGCAGATGAGCTTGGAGGCAAGTTGGCGATCAATCCCATACTTGCACAACTGCTATTCGGCGTGGCATAAAGACCGAGTCGGCTGCCAAGCGGTTCTTCCGTCCAGCAATTAGCCGATCTCATCAATCCGTTCTTGATGAAAGATATGGATGTTGCTGTAGATCGACTCAATGATGCTATGGGGCGCAAGGAGCGTATCTTGGTTTATGGAGATTATGATGTTGATGGCTGTACGTGCGGTGGCTTTGGTGTATAAGTTTCTTCAACAGTTCTATTCAAACATTGACTATTATATCCCTGATCGTTATGATGAAGGCTACGGAGTGAGTGAGAAAAGGAATAGGATATGCGAAGCAAACGGGTGTCAAACTCATTATTATCCTGATTGTGGCATTAAAGCTATCAGGAAATAGAACTTATGCCAAAGTCGCTTGGTATAGACTTTATTATCTGCGATCATCATGTTCCCGATGAGCAGATACTGCCAGCTGTGGCTAATTCTTAATCCCAAACGGGAAGATGACAGCTTCCTTTCAAGCATCTTTGTGGCTGTGGTAGGCTTCAAGTTCATGCAGGGGTGGGCCAAGAACAATGGCATTCCTGTTCTCCGGCTTATTCCCCTTACTCGATTTCTGTGCGGTATCCATTGCTGCAGACCTTGTTCCTGTGAGCCGAAGAGACCGTATTCTTGCCTTCCATGGACTGAAACAGCTCAATCAGAACCCAAGTATTGGCCTCGAAAGCTATTATTGATATCTGTGGTCTGAATGGTCGGGAATTGTCGATGAGTGACATCATTTTTCAAGATAGGACCACGCATCAATGCATCCGGTCGTATGGAGAATGGCAAGGAAAGTGTTGACTTATTGGTGAAAAAGACTACAGTATAGCACTTCGAAAAGGCCAAGCATATTGACGAATACAATGAGCAACGCAGGATATTGATAAAGCAGATGACCGAGGGAAGCCAATGTTATCGTGGCGAACTCGAAAGCCAGAAAGTATCATTCCAGCATTGTGTTGTATGATGAAAACTGGAAAAAGAGTTATTGGCATTGTGACTTCTCGTCTCACTGAAATCTATTTTCGCCCTACGGTGGTGCTTACACGCGACGGAGATCTTGCAACCGGTTCGGCCCGTAGCGTCACAGGCTTTGATGTCTACGCTGCTATCAAACACTGTCGTGACCTATTGATGAACTTCGGAGCCACACTTATGCACGGCCGGTCTGACGCTCCGTTGGGATGATATTCCTCTGTTTCGTAAGCGGTTTCAGCAGTATGTGGAAGACCATATAGCGCCCGAACAGACAGAAGCCACTATTCATCTTGATGCCCAACTTGATTTCAAAGACATTACCAAGAAGCTTTATAACGACTTGAAACGCTTTGCTCCCTTTGGACCTGAATGCACAAAACCGCTCTTTTTCACACAAGGTGTCTACGATTATGGCACGAGTAAGGTTGTCGGTCGTGAGCAGGAGCATATCAAACTTGAGCTTGTTGACTCTAAATCCAGCAATGTTGTCAATGGCATAGCCTTTGGTCAGAGTGCTTCTGCGCGTTATATCAAGCAAACGCTCGTTTGATATCGCTTATACTATTGAAGCCAATGTGTTCAAGCACAATCAGGTGCAGTTGCAGATTGAGGATATCCGTCCCGGGGAAGAGCATGAAAGCAAGGGCTTGGTGACAGGAGAAGAATAAGCAAGCATGGAATATCGGCAGATATTACAGCAATATTGAGGTATCCCGACTTTCGTGGTATTCAGGAAAACATCATCAGGAGTATCGGCGAGAGGTAGGGATACACTGGTCTGATGCCGACCGGTGGAGGAAAAATCCATTACGTTCCAGGTGCCGGCTTTTGCCAAAGAAGGGGTCTGCATCGTAGTGACGCCATTGATTGCATTGATGAAAGACCAGGTAGATCACCTCTTGGAGCGGGGCATCAAGGCTGCTGCCATCTATTCTGGAATGACGCGTCAGGAGATTATCAAGACTTTGGAGAATGCTGTTTTCGGTGGTCTGAAACTGCTCTATATCTCTCCCGAACGCCTTTCCTCCGAACTGTCCTAGCAAAGTTCCGTCATATGAACGTGAGTTTCATCACAGTTGACGAGGCACATTGTATCAGTCAGTGGGGCTATGACTTTCGTCCTTCCTACCTTCATATTGCAGAAATCCGCAAACTTAAACCCGAAGTGCCCGTTCTTGCACGACGGCTACAGCCACACTGAACGTGATTGATGATGATTCAGGAGCGTCTGAATTTTAAGCAGAAAAACGTCTTTCGCATGAGTTTTGAGCGAAAGAACCTCAGTTATGTAGTCCGACAGGCTTCGGATAAGGAAGCAGAATTAGTGCACATTCTCAATATTGTCAAGGGCAGTGCCATTGTTTATGTGCGCACCGTAAGCGTACAAAGGAGGTTTCTCAACTGCTCAACAAGAACAATATCAAGGCAACTTATTATCATGCAGGCTTGGAACATTTCACGAAAGATATCCGTCAGCAGGAGTGGCAGCGTGATGAAATACGCGTAATGGTAGCAACAAACGCATTCGGAATGGGCATAGACAAGCCTGACGTGCGTATGGTTGTCCACATGGACTGCCCTGATTCCCTCGAAGCCTACTTCCAGGAAGCGGGCCGTGGAGGTCGGGACGGGCAGAAATCCTATGCAGTTTTGCTCTATAATTCCTCTGATGCACGCAAACTTCACAAGCGTATTGGCGACAATTTCCCAGAGAAAGACTATATAAGGAAAGTCTACGACTCACTTGCTTACTTCTATCAGATAGGGGTAGGCAGCGGAGCTGGGCACACGTTTACATTCAATATCGTAGATTTTTGCAGTGCCTTTCATCTTTCGATGATGTTGGTTGATGCTGCACTTCATATTATTGAACGCCTCGGTTATATCGTTTATGAGAATAATCCCAACAACAGTGCGCGGCTGATGTTCCTGCTGTCACGCAGTCAGCTCTATCTGCTCGACAATTTGAGTCCGATGGAAGATGTTGTCATTGATACCTTGTTGCGTCTTTATGGAGGACTGTTCAACGATTATGTCTATATTGATGAACAACTCATTGCATATAAGGCCGATCTCACGCAGCAGCAGGTTTATTTGGTATTGAAGAACCTCAGTGCACGCCATATCCTGCATTTTATCCCACAACGTAAGATGCTTATGTCAGTTTTCTGCGTGACCGTGTCGATGGGGAACTGTTGGTTATCAGTCCGGAGGTCTACGAAGACCGTAAAACGGAATTTGAAAAACGCATCCAATCCGTAGTCTCCTACGCACGAAAAATGATAGGATTTGCTCGTAGTCGTCAACTGCTCCGTTACTTTGGTGAAAAAGGATTCTGAAGATTGTCAGGCATTGTGATGTGTGCCCCGAAAAGACTACAGATCAGACCCATGGAGGTGAGAGTGGAACCTTGCAGACGAGGCAGTTCCTCGATTTCTTGGCGAGACAGGAAAAGACACCTCCTTGCTGAACTTGATACACTGAATTTTGCCTGAAAGACAATTAGATGAGGCGCTTGAATATCTTATTCAGGAGGAAGAAACAAGATTAGAAGGCAGTTGTATCTGGAAAGAATAATTCACATGTCCGTTCCAAAATGATGTGTGAAGATTAGTTTGCTTGTCGCTACTTTGTTTTTGTTGCTGAACATTACAGGATATCAAGAGAAACCAACGGTATTCACAATCATACCATTTTAGGATGTAATCTCCGTTTTGCTTTTAACAATAGGTCTTAAACTGGCTACATATAGTGGCATATATTAAACTATAATCTCACTTTTTCAGAAAATACATTACAATTGCTTTCTCAAAACTCGCGTATTTGAAATATCTTCTCGCTCGGCTCAAAATAAGTGCTGTTTTAGGGTAGTTTGTAATTCGTTGGTGGTCGAGATAGTTGTGGAAATTTGCTGAAATTCATTTCGCATAAATGACATGATGGTGTGAAAATGCCTTATTTCAGCCCGTTGTTTGTATGATTTCACCATGCGTTTTCTGCAGTTTATCGTGTAAAGTGCCTCATATTAGAAACTAAGATGTCTCAAATTGTAATAAAAATAGTTGAAATTGTGAATTTTACTTCTCATTTCGTGGGAGTTTTTCTCCAGAAGGTGAACTTTTGAGAAGTTAAATTCAGGGTAGCAATCTTTACGGACAGGAGTGTCGTATTTCTCTTTTGTTACGAACTTTCCTGTGACTTTGGTTTGTTGATGGGATTATCTCTTTATGTTTGGAGAAAGCAGTGCATCAATCCATGGACTGATTATTGATACACTGCTCATATCCTTTATGGAGGAGAACCCTATGCGAGTTCTGCTATTACTTCTTCTTTGTGTCTTGTCAAACTTCGCTCAGAATTTCTTTCCTTGTTCTTTTAAGTTTCAATCGTGAATGCTGCGGCATCTTCAGCTGCTCTTTTCGTCTTCTGCATTTCAGCATATGCGTGACCGGAAACCATGCGTCTTGTTCCACTCACCACGCGTGAAGTCGGGCACTTCCACGGGGATGTTTCCATTGTCCATAGATATAGTTCCCAATTCAGCCAAGCAGCACCATTCTGCCAAGTCATAGACATCAATATCCAATGGCAGACCATTTTGCAGACAATAGACCAAGCGTGAATCCATGATGAAGTCCATACCGCCATGTCCACCTACTTCTTTAGCCTCTTTTTCATGCTTGAGTGACAATCGGACTTTCATATTTTTCGACCAGCTGCCTGCGTCTTTTTGAAAAGATATGAGTGTCCGGAGAGGTCATCTGCAGATGGAGTGACTCCTGCATTTGAGAGTTCTTTGGATGAAAGTGCAAAGCCTTCGAAGGGATATTTGTTGGCAAAGCCCTTGGTTCCCGTAAGTTGATACATCCGGTTATAAGGCTGCGGAGTCATTACGTTGTGGATGATTTCAATGACTTTTCCATTCTCTGTGCTGATGAGTGGTTGTCTGGTCGCCATTACGAAAGTCTTTACATTCTTCTCCTGACATCTGTTCAACATGTTTCTTGCCGTTTACCGACTTGGTATCCATGGCAATAAGGGTTTTCATCTCGGTCTCCTCGTGGATATCCAACACTTGAGCTACCGGCCTAAACCATGAGTAGCATAGAGGTCTCCACGGAATTTCTGGTTGTATTCAATCTCCAACCTAATTTATCTTGGTCATTTTGTTTTCCAATAAGCTTTCCAGAAAGGCGTCAGGTCGTGACTGATATGCCCCTGAACATAAAGGATTTCACCGAAAACTCCTTTGTGCCATGTTCAAGACGTTGAGTTCAAAGAAGTCATAACAGCAGTTTCCAACATCATGCAGTGTGACGCTTCTGTTCAGAAAAGGTCGATGAGCTGCCAAATCTCTGACATATTCATGGCTGCAGGAACTTCAATAGCCGCATGTTTACCATTGGTCATGAGCTTCGCATGCTACCAGAAAATGATGTTTCCAGTCGGGAGCTATATAAACAAGGTCTATGTCCTTGCGCTTGCACAGCTGCTTATAGCCATCTTCACCCGAGTAGATTTCAGCTGCCGGCATGCTCGCTTTGCGCAGATACTCCTGGCATCTCTCGGCTCTGTTGCGTTCATGATCGCACAGTGCAACGACCTGAATACCTGGTAGATGCGTCCAACGTCTCGACGGCATCATGGCCTCGCATGCAGCCTACAAAGGCAACGCGCACAACTTTCATCTTTGGAGTAGTAAGGTGAAGTGCACTTTGCTGTCCGGGTAGGCGATTTGGAACTTCTGTTACGGCCTTTCCATTCTTGATTTTGTATGGCCAATTGAATTGAGCTGATACAGTTGAGGGGGAATTACACTGCCAAGCAGACAGACAGTCGTTAATAATGTTTTGAAATTCATGTTTTTCGATATTTGTTTACAGTTAACTGGGTTTCCCAATGAAATGGTTATGTTTTGAATATAGGTTTTCTCACTATAATGATAAGTCTGATGAGAGTTGGGCAGAATGCCTATAACACTTATACAAGTCTGTTTATAGCTTTATAGATTATTGAAGCTTAAACAAAAAGAACTATACCTAACGCTGTTCTTGAGTGTTGATATAGTTCTTTTTGCGTATTTCTAAGGGCTGAAAACAACTGAAAAGTGGTTCCAAACCCTCTGATAATGATTTCGTTTTCGGTTCAGGATTATTCGCTCACTACAGCTGCTACACCGGGAAGAACCTTGCCTTCGATAGCTTCAAGCAGGGCACCGCCACCGGTAGAAATATACGAAACCTGGTCGGCCAAGCCAAACTTATTGACACAAGCAACGGAGTCGCCGCCACCAATCAAAGAGAACGCACTCTTTTGGTTGCTGCTGCAACAGCTTCAGCAATAGCCTTTGAACCACCAGTGAAGTTATCAAACTCAGAATACTCGGCCGGGCTCATTCCATAAAATGGTCTTAGAACCTTGATAGCATCCGCGAAAGCCTTGCGTGTTTCAGGGCCTGCGTCCATGCCTTCCCAGCCATCTGGAATGTCATTGGATGGGCAAACTTTCTGGTTGGCATCGTTCTTGAAGTCGTCTGCAATAATAGAATCCGTACCAAGAACTAACTTTACATTGTTTTCCTTGGCTTTCTTGATGACGTCTAAAGCAACATCAAGTTTGTCATCTTCACGAATACTCTTGCCAATCTTGCCACCTTGTGCCTTAGCAAATGTATGAGTCATGCCGCCACATAGAATGAGATTGTCGACTTTGCCAAGCAGTTTTCGATGATACCAATCTTGGTAGAAACCTTAGAACCACCCATGATGGCAGTGAAAGGACGCTTAATATTATTGAGAACAGCATCAACAGACCTTTACTTCTTTCTCCATCAGTAGCCCAACATCTTGTGATCTTTATCAAAAGAAATCAGTGATAACAGCAGTTGAAGCGTGCTTGCAGTGAGCCGTACCGAAGGCATCCATCACGTAGCGATCAGCGTAAGAAGCCAACTTCTTGGCAAATTCTTTCTGACGAACTTTCATTTCTTTCTTGGCTTCATCATATTCAGGAGTGCCCTTTTCTACACCGACTGGTTTGCCTTCCTCTTCAGGATAGAAGCGTAGATTCTCTAACAACAGAGCTTCACCCGGCTTCAGTGCTGCAACTTCTGCATCTGCATTGGCACAGTCTTTGGCAAATTTAACGTCTACACCTAATGCGTCAGAAACGTTCTTTCTACAATCTGAGAGGTGAGAGTTCCGGCTTAACTTTGCCTTTAGGCTTACCCATGTGACTCATCATGATGAGTGCGCCACCATCGGCTAATACCTTCTTCAAAGTAGGAAGGGCACCACGGATGCGGGTGTCATCTGTTACGTTACCTTTCTCATCCAAAGGGACATTGAAGTCCACACGAACGATTGCCTTCTTGCCAGCAAAAGTTGAATTGTCTCGATTGTCATTTTGTCTTTATGTTTTAAGTTAATATTGTTTATCTTTCTTTCTACAAAGATACACTTTTCATGCACAACAGAAAAATCATTCATGAAGAATTAAAGAGATTTTTCGTACATGATATGCCTGAACTGTTATATGCAGTTGACAATTTCCTTTATTCAAAGGACTTCCAGCGCAGGAGAAGACTATTCTTCGTACTCCGTTGCATCTTTAATACCTGCTTCTGCCAAAAGCTTCTTTGCGTTCGACACATGTCCCACATTTGCCACAATGCTTGTCACCACCTTTGTAGCAGCTCCATGTTTCGGTATAGTCGAGGCCAAGCTGCTTGCCGATACGGGCGATATCGCCTTTTGTGATATTGGTATAAGGTGCTTCAACATGGGCATTGACAAAGGTGCCGGCATAGGCCGCAGCATCTATGCCTTGATGAATTCGGGGCGACAGTCAGGATAAATGAGTGTGATCTCCGCCGTGATTGGCTATTAAAACCTTTTTAAGATTGTTGCTTTCTGCAATGCCAATGGCGATAGAAAGCATGATACCGTTGCGGAAAGGAACTACTGTTGACTTCATGTTGTCATCGGCATAGTGTCCTTCGGGAATGGCTTCAGCACCTTCAAGCAGTGAACTTTTGAAATATCAGTGCATGAAATCAAGATTAATCGTGATGTGTTTGATGCCTAACCGCCTGCAATGCATCTCGGCAAGTGGTATCTCTTTGGCGTTATGATTACCGTAGTCGAAACTGATGCCGAGTGCTATCTCGTCTTTCTTGTCATAAAGCAGCGTGATGCTGTCCATACCGCCACTGACAATGATTACAGAATCTTTCATTTCTATTTGTTTTTATATTATCCGAATAATGTTCTCAAGGCCTCTTCACCTTTTTACAGGGTGGAGTTCTATCTTGTATTTGCGTTTGTCGAAACCTTTGAGGTTATGAGCCGGTATAATCATGTGGGCAAAACCCTAACTTCTCGGCCTCTGCAATGCGCTGTTCTATACGGTTGACTGGGCGCACTTCGCCGCTTAGTCCTACTTCTCCCGCCATGCACCAGCCTGCTTCAATAGCCGTATCAACATTGCTTGACAACACTGCTGCTATCACACTGAGGTCCATGGCAAGGTCGGTGACGTGAGTCCTCCTGCAATATTGATGAAAAGCATCCTTTTGCATGAGCTTGAACCCCACGCGTTTTTCAAGTACGGCAAAGTAGCATGTTGAGGCGCCGTTGGTCAAATCTGTGGCCGAACGCTGTGGAGTTCCATAGGCCGCTGAAGACACCCAAGGCTTGTGTTTCAACCAAGAAAGGACGCACTCCTTCTATGGCAGAAGAGATGGCTCACCTGAAAGCCTTCATGATCTTGGCTTAACAACAGTTCTGAAGGATTGGAAACCCTGACGCAATCCATTCTGTTGCATCCATAGATACCAAAGTTCCGAAGTGCTTCCAAAGACGGTTCTTGATAGACCGAAGAATACGATACATGTAGTGTTGGTCACCTTCAAATTGGATAACGGTATCGACAATATGTTCCAATATCTTTGGCCCTGCCAGCGTTCCTTCCTTATTAATGTGCCCAATTAGAATGACGGGAATACCACTTGTCTTTGCAAAACGCAGCAAGGCAGCAGCACATTCGCGCACTTGAGTAATGCTTCCGGGAGAACTTTCAGCGTCCGAAGTGGAAATGGTCTGTGTGGAATCGATCACAACTAATTCGGGTTTTACCTCTTTTTATATTATCAAAGATGCTTTCAAGTGAGAGTTTACTGAGTATCATTACCTCGCTGTTAGCCTGATACGCTCTGCTCTCATCTTGATTTGGTGGGCACTTTCTTCACCGCTTACATAGAGGATGCGGCGTTCGTTCATGTGAAGAATGGTCTGAAGAGTAAGCGTACTCTTGCCAATTCCTGGCTCACCGCCCTAATAGAACGATGCTTCCGGCACTAATCCACCACCGAGAACACGGTTCAATTCGTCATCGTAGCATGTCGATTCAGGCTCATCTTGAGCCGATATCTCATGCGGAAGAGAGACTGTTCTTATTCGTTATGCTGCTTCGACGGCATGTGCTGCATTTTGCAACCATAGAACTCAATCGTCATTGGCAATACGATCTCTTTAAAAGTGTTCCATTGGCCGCAACTTGGACATTTCCCAATCCATTTGGCAGACTCTTGTCCACAGTTACTACTACATATGCAATTTTATCTTTGGCCATTTCTTGGTTTGATTTTATCTGATAACCCTACAAAAGTAGTAATAAATTCTATAGTTACAAAATTATTTGTTACTTTTTGCATGGTTTAGAAACGGATAGAAAATGCGGTTGAATAATGAGATTTCCGAATTATAAAGTACTTCTTTTCGCCTTGTTTTTTGCTCGTTGTTGCCTGTGGACGGTCTTACGAAGAGCAAAGAAGAATGTCACGTGCAGAGCCTTATCGTCTCTTTCGTGAAGACTCCTTTGGCTTTGAAAATAGCATGTGATGCCCACGCTTGATTGTCTTCCTTTGTATTTGATGAAAGACCATCAGCTTTATGATACAGCGCAATTGGATTTGCGTTTGAAGTTCTTTACGGCACAAATGGACTGTGACACCGCTCTGCTGAACAGGCGCGTAGAGGGTTCAATCAGCGACCATTTGCGTGCCCGAACGCATGAAGAAACGCGGCCTACAGCTGATTATCTCACGGCTACCAATGCTCTATCGCAACTTTTATTCCAATCGGAAAGCCCGTGAAAACATCTCAATCAACTGTGATAAGATGATAGCCATGACGCGTTTCTCGGCAGACCGATTATCTGACCGACCTCACCTTGATACTGTCAAGACGCGAGCACAGGTCTATCAGGTACAATTCAACAATGTCTTTATACGTCTTGACATGCTGCTCAACAATCGAGATTGATGCCCTCTGGCTCACGGAACCTCAGGCCACAAAAAGCCCGAGATACTCGATAATCCGATGCTAGCGACAGCCGAGTTTCAGGCTTTTTCGCTCGGTGTTACGCCTTGCGACATGCTGGAGTGGCTGACAAACGGCGCAAAATGCAGTTGCATGCGTTTGCCAAGGCTACAATGCAGCTTGCGATTCTATCAATCAGAATGGCCTACAGCATTATGCTGATTTGTTGAGAAAGTATTGCAAAGGCCGACGACAAAGACCATTACAGCATTACCGAAATTGCGTTTCCAACACATCACTGCACCGAAACCGAGTGATATCCGTGCAGCGAAAATCTTTCGAATAACCCCTCATCATGCATCCAACCTCACCTGAACTACAGCCTGTCTGGTCACAGCTCTCGAACAGCAGAACCTGCCTTTGGCACTGAAGACACTTCGGCAATTCCTCAATGAAAAAGGAATACCGCAGTTTGATGCCCGTCTTGATGACATCATGTCAAGCTATCAGCTCATGAAAGACTATATGTTGCGTGGCTATCAAGACCTATGCGCCCACAACTGTATCATTCCATGTTGCAGCAGCTCTATGCGGTGGCTTTTGATGTGCGGCTTCGTTTGGCTGTTATCAAAGGGGGCTATCATGGTCTGGCAGAGTTAAGTGCACGCAGAATTGATTTGAGCAGTGAAGAGTGAGGCTGCAACTTGAGGAGTATGTGCAGGATTTGGCGATGCTCTTTGGAGCCTAGAGGGCATACGTAAGGAGAAAGAGCTATCTCCGCCGTCAGCACCAACATTATCTATCCTCTGTTTTTCGATGCCATTGTGGTTTCCTACTATTGGAACGAGAGCTGTCTATGATGCCTTGTTGAAGTTGTTTTGCAGTCCGATGGTTGATACTTTTGATAGCCAGACATTACTTTCTGCCGTGACACTCAGTGGCATGAACGGTTTTGATCCGTTGCGTTTCAAAACTCTTGTTAGAGGTGTGGCAACAGACCGAAGCCGATGAAGAACTGCGCCAACGTGCATTTGTTGAGTGGGTGTTGTTGGCTTCTTCTGATGGAATGCAGCTTTTCGAAACCTCTGCCAAGCTATTGAAAAGAGACGGTTGAGGCCCGGATGCTGACGCTTTGCGTCGCGACTTGTATGCGCTGCAATGCCAGATATTCTTTTGCAGCAACGCGCGACGCGACAATGAAAAGATGCAGAAAGACATCATTCCCACGCTGATGAAAGGGCAACAGCTGCGTTTCAACCGCTGGAATAGAGGAAAGAGGAAAGATACCTTTAGAGGATATTCTGCATCCCGACAAGGCAGAGCAGGAAATGGAGCGTGCAGAAGAGCATAAACCGCATGATGGAAATGCAGAGGCAAGGTGCCGACATCTATTTCGGCGGTTTTCACAGATGAAACGCTTTCCTTTCTTCTCGTCGGTCAGCAATTGGTTTGTGCCATTTCTCCAAGCAGAACCCTGACATGGGCAGTGTTAGAACCAATTCGGGCAACGCTAAAATCGTTGATATCATGCTCAACGGGAGTCCTTTCTGCAATTCTGATAAATATTCCTTTGGCTTTGCAATCAAGTCTGTCTACGCCCAGTTGCCCGCCAATGTGCGTGAGATGATGAATTCGGCGATGGCATGATGTTGCGTCCAAGCTATGCAGATGCGGACAAACCTCGCTATAAGCGCTCGCTAACATCTGCAAGACCTTTATCGGTTTTTCGAACTGAATGCTTATCGTGAAGAATTAGAAATCCCTCTGAACGATTGTTTTGCAGAGCAAAATGACCAGTTCTTCCTGCATAGAGGGCCCTTTCTTTCTCAGCTTTCCTGCAAGGAAAATCATCGCGTTGATGGCCTTTGCCGTGAAACGGAAAGAATGAAAATTCTTGCGTCAGTTGTATGCCCGTTATCCTTTGTCGGAGACCGAGATACACCAGATGTTGGCTTCAGACAGTGAACGCCTGTTGCGCTATTACCGTCTGCAATACACGCTTTTCAATCATTTCCACGAAGAAAAGAAGGCTTTTGCTGCAAGCCGTGCGGTGATTGTTATCGGCACTGCATTACGCCATGAAGAAAGCGGAGTGGGGGTGGAAAGTCTGGAGTTTGACGATGACAGAGCCTGCCCACGCTATCCGACAAGCTTCTGAAATTGGATAATGCCAACGAGAAAGAACTGCGCAGTTACGCTGCTTCAGCATTGCGCTACGGTAAGTTTGATGAGGCTAACCGGGCCTATCAGTATCTCTATACCATGAAAGATGACAAGCGTTTCCTTTGGTATCAGTCATTGGCTTTAATGAACATGGGGCAGTTGGACGATGCGCTTAAGCTGCTCTATCCCCTTGATATGGAGGACGAGAATGTGTCGGTGAAGCGTACGATAGCCTGGATATTGTTGTTGCAATGCAAGCCCATGCAGGCCGAACGCTATTATGATGCTATTCTTTCACGCAGGAGGTTATCGATGAAGACTATGTGAATGCAGGTTACGGCAAATGGTTACAGAACAAAAACAATGAGGCTGTGATTCTCTTCAAGAGCTGGGTTTCACGTCATTCTGACGAGAAAATCTCCTCTGTTTTCGTGCAAGACCGTCAGTTGTTGGTAGATAATGGCATCACGGCGATTGACAGAATGCTGATGGAGACATGGTTGGAAAACTCGTGATGTGTAGGCATTCCGCTTCCTTGTTATCGTTTTTATCGTGCTTTCCACTTGATTTTTCAGTAAGAAATCTCTGTAAAAAGTAATCTCAATCATCGTATTCAGTACATGAAAAGACTCACTGACTTTTATCATAGCCTGCCTATTGTAAGGGATAATAAGGGAAACAGGAGCACTTCGCATGCCTACTTCAACTTTGAAGGAAAGCAGTAGACGATAGCCATAGATAGCAGTTCGGTGTAACCGCTATTGCGTTGAAAGCTCATCTGTCTGAAGAAAACTTCTATAGGATACTGTGTGACAATGATTTATTGATTGACAACAACTTATGGCATAGAATATTATGGCTATAAGCCGGTATTTAAGGCCGAAAAGAAAGATTACAGGAGGGTGATGTGCACTATATTCTTATTCAAAAATCTTGTGTTTATTGTCACGTTTGGTAAGGAAATGCTGCATGCTGAAAGTGTTTATCGCTTGGCTGATGACGAGATGCTAGCCTCGAAGATAATCGGAAAAATCTGGCTGAAAACCGTAGCTTTCCCTCATAATCATGTGCATGGTATATCTCTTCCTGCATTATTTTGACAGCGCATTTTCTGGTAGAATGGAAGAATAGTTCTTTGGTAAACAATTCTCAATAAAGGCGTATGAAACAGGGAGCCTGTTGTGCATTTAAGTTTGACAACGTACGGTTCTTGGAGTCAGCAGCATTCTTTCTCCTGTTTTCTGTGAGGTTCCAACTTGTTTTATCATAATGGTTACTCTGTTTTGACGAGGACTTGTCTTCTCTTTTCAAAACCATTGAAATAGCTTTGCAATTCGTTGAATGACAATCAGATTGGAAGTGTGTTTCTGACTTGCGTCAGATGAGCGTGATTAGCGTCAGAATGCGGGCTGATCTGCGTCAAGTTACACGCTCATCTGACGCAGTAGCATGTTTGCAGCATGTTGAAAAGCAATGTGAATAGCGTGGCGATTTCCTCCTTGTTCAGACGGCGTTTCGGTTGTGTCTGTTCAGCTCTTCTGCAGAATGGGGAAACGGCAATGTTAATCTATATAAAAGCTGTCCGCAACGTGTTATGTTTGTCATTTTATGTATCTTTGCACATCAAACTTATGGAATATTGTTGTCTCGAAAGGTGATGCTTCTAAATAGTTTAAGATTTTTGCAGTCTACATATTATGGGCACTGTTGTTCGTTTCCATAGAAACCGTGCTTTTATGTTGTACCACCATGCGTTGTTCAAGCAAAGCAGTTTGGCTGACTTTTGGCAAGTGATGGTGCATGGTTTACCCTTTGATTTCTCTGTGGCCGGCTATTTCTCGGCCTTTCCCGGCATATTGATATTGACAGAAATTTGGTATCGGGGACGCATCACAAAGTGGTTTTATAAAGGCTATACAGCCGTGGCTGCACTGATTTTCTCCATGACATTTGGCCCAATCTCGTGCTTTACGGCTATTGGGGCTTCCGCTTGACTCCACACCGATATATTATTTCTTCTCCTCTCCGGCCAGTGCTGGCCAGTGTCCAGCATGTGGATAGTCATCAGGCGTGCTCGTTGTCTTGCTTCTTGCCGTGGGCGTCTATCTGTTGATGCAGCGAATGGAGAAGAATTGAATTCACTTTCAGCGCTAAATCATCATCGCGTCTGGAGCACTTTTGTCAGGTTGTTCTGTTAGGCCTGTTGTTTATCCCCATTCGTGGGGGTATAAAAGGTATCGACAATGAATGTCGGTGAGGCTTATTTCAGTAAGGACATGCGGTTGAACCATGCTGCGGTGAACCCCGTTTTTCAGTTTGATAGAGAGCTTCTCCAAGCAGGTTGATTTTTGCTTCAATACCGTTTTTATGAGCGAAAAAGAAGCGCAGAGGTGGTTGGTCCAATGCTTTACACGAAGAGTGACAGCGTCATGCAGTTGATAACCACGAAGCATCCCGACGTGTATATTGTCATTCTGGAAAGTTTCTCGCGTGAGCTGATGAAGACAAATGCTGTCCCGAATATGAACAGATTAGCCAAGGAGGCGTTTTTCTTCAATCATTTCTTGCCAATAGTTTTCCGTACAGACCGTGGCACACTGGCAATATTGAGTGGCTATCCCGCCCAACCGACGACAAGTTTGATGAAGTTAACCCGAAAAACCAATCATCTCCCGTCAATTGCAGGCATGCTGAACAAGAGCGGATATGGGCTGAAATACTACTACGGTGGAGACATTGACTTCACTAATCTGCGTGGTTATCTGATGGGAATGGGCATCACCGACCATGTGTCTGATGAGGATTTTTCCACATGAAGACCGTCCGGAGCAAATGGGAGTACCCGATCATCTGCTGTTTGAAAAGGTGCAGAACGACCTGAAGGAAAAGCCTGGAAAGCCGATGATGCGCATCATACAGACGAGCAGTTCGCATGAACCTTTCGATGTGCCTTACCACCACTTGCAGGATAAAGTGCTGAATGCTTTTGCCTATACTGATGCTTGTGTGGGGCGTTTTGTTGACTATCTGAAGCGCAGCGGGCGCTGGAAACGCTCGTTGATTATCCTGATACCCGACCATTTGGGCTGTTATCCTGCGGATATAAGTGAGTTCGAGTGGAACGTTATCAAATTCCAATGATTTGGTTAGGCGGTGTAGTGAGGCTCCTTATGTCGGTAAGCTATGGCCTCAGCACGATTTGGCTGCCACTTTGTTGGGGCAGTTGGGGATATCTCATGCCTCTTTCATCTTCAGTAAGGACATGCTTGACAGTCGGGCGCCTCATTTTGCCTTCTTTACTTACCTGATTTATGAGAATGGCAACCGAAAGAGCAACAGATGATTTATGATAATGTTGCCGGAAAGACGGTACTTTATCGTGGAAAACGCGGGTGCTCGGCCATGGAAAAACAGGGAAAGGCGTATCTTCAGGAACTCTATAATGATATAGCCCGCCGATGATGACCGAACTGACTGATTTACTTTCATGCTGAAAGCCATGGATACCATGGTGTTTCTGACAGTGAACAGTCATCATAATGCCTATTTCGACAGTGTGATGTGGTTGGTCAGTGGAAGCTGATATGGGTTCCCATGTATGTTTCTCTGTTTTTGTGCTCCTGAAGAATTATTCCTACAAGGTGGTTTTCGCTATTCTTTTGGCCATAGGAGTTGTTATCTTGTTCACGGATAGCTTCACTGCACAGGTTATTCGGCCGTGGGTGTGTCGACTTCGACCAAGTAATTTGGATAATCCTATGTCGAGTATGGTGCATATTGTGGATGGTTATCGGGGAGGAGCTTATGGTTTTCCGTCCAATCATGCAAGCAACACATGGGGCTTGGCATTCTTTATCACCTTCCTGTTCAGACGCTATAAGCTGACGTTTTTCTTCTTCCTATGGGCATTGTTGGTATGTTACAGCCGAATGTATTTAGCGTTCATTACTTTAGCGACCTTTTGATTGAGGGCTGTTGAGCTTTTGGCAGGAGCTTCTACTGTTTCTATGTTCAGAAAAAGTGAGTGGAGACACTCGACTTCAAAGTGAAATTCATTTATTGGCCAGTGTGGATAGGAGTTGCAACCTTTTTAGTTATCATGGTTTCTTCTATATTTTATCGTGTATGACGGTAGGGAAGATAGTCAGATATCAACAGTTCGGATTTGTTTTTAAACGTTAGTTTCAGCCTATGAATATTGAACCATGTAGCAGTTTTTCATTCTCCTTTCAATTCCAAGTTTGGCATTCCGAAGCAGAGTGGTATTGTGAGGCATTGAAAGGCGAGATGAGTTTTTCTTCCAGCCTACTGCAATCCAGATGCCTTGCGCGGATTAGAGGCGTTTGATTATCTATGGCTTTATCTGGGAATTCAGTGCCAACAAGCATCATGCCAACAGTCTGATGGTGCGTCCGCCACGCTTGGGAGGCAATGAGAAAGTGGGAGTGTTTTGCAGTAGGAGTCCGTTCTCGTCCCAATGGTCTGCCTCTCTTCGGTCAAGATAGAAACGATAGAATGGAGACAAGTCGTCGGCCCGATAATCCATGTTTTTGGGTGCAGATCTCATGGATGCCACCCCAGTTTACGATATCAAGCCTTATATCACTTATGCTGATGCCCATGTTGATGCTGTGGCTTTGTAGATAGTCACCAATGGAAGCGGTTAGACGTGGTCATTGGTAGCGAAGCCTGCGGATTTCCTCTTGTCACATGGTTTTGATGCAGCACGTATTGATGAACTCAAAAAGCATCTTGGCAGAAGATCCGCGCCCCCAGTATCAAGATGATCCGGATAAGATCGATGGAATGCCTTTCTCAGGATAGATGTTCATTTTCGAGTAAAGGCAATGTCTTGACAGTCTTAGCCGTGTGAAATACTGTTGTTTGGTTATTGTACCCTCGATGTTTTCCAATGTGTATTAGTGAAGGTGAATTACTGTCCTATGATAAAAAGTAATGTAGTAAAAACTCAAAAGGCTATCTCAATACGTTCTCTCAAATAATAAAATAGGTGTGAGGGTGTCTCTTCATGTCCGTGTTTTAATATTTTATATCTTTTGCAAGATAATAACAGTTGCTACATTCGTTAAACTGATTGACTAATTATTTACTCCAATTAATATGAAATATGCGTTAATAACGAAGGGCCTCACGGGGAATAGGCCGTGCAGTTGTTTACATTTGGCAAAAGAACTACTCTGTTATGTAACTACCAATCAAATACAGCATGCGCTCAGGAAGTGAAACAAGAAATGAAGCTCACGGAGGGCAGGGCTGAACTGCCTTTTGATGTTTCAGATCCTAAGCCATTGAAGCTGCTATAGACCAATGGGAGCGGCACACCTGAAGGAAATTCATTTCGGTTTTGGTGAACAACGCTATTCGTCGGGACAACGTGAGTGTTTATGATGTCCGAATGACGACTGGCATAGCGTGGCTTGATACGAATATGAATGGCTGCGCCATATCACCGCAGGCTACTGAAGCACGCTGATGCCCGCAAACACGGTGGAAAGAATCATCAACATGACAAGCTGCTTTCGGGATTGAAGGAATGCCCGGGCGGGTGAATTACAGATGCTGCCAAGGCTGCATTGATAGGGGCTACAAAGGCTTTGGCGCAGGAGGTTGCACCGCGTGAATTACGGTTAATGCTGTTGCTGGTTTTATTCAGACCGATATGACCAAGGATTTTGCCGAAGACGAGCTGAAAAACTTGTTCCTGTCGGCCGTTTTGGTAAGCCGGAAGAGGTTGCTGCCGTTGTGGGTTTCCTGCTTCTGATGAAGCTGCATATATAACAGGTGAGGTTATCAGTGTGAACGGTGGACTTTACACGTAATTCTATTTTATGATGAAAACCATTTTATCGGATCAAGATACAATATATAAAGGAATGGAAAGAAGAGTTGTTGTCAACGGGCATGGGAATTTGGTCATGTCTCGGCACAGATATAGAAACCGTAAAACAATCACTATACGAAGGAAAATCGGGTATCGGCACAGCCGGAACGTTTGGAATATGGCTATCGTTCGGCTTTGACAGGTATTGTTGAGGAACCTGTTATTACAAAAAGATGCTCGATCGCCACACTCGTGCCGGTATGCCGCAGGAGGCAAGATATGCCTATATGTCAAGTTTGCAGGCTTTTTGCTCAGGCAAATATCTCTGATGAATATCTTCGTGAGCATGAGTAGGCTGTATCTTTGGCAATGATTCTTCTGCTCAACCAGTTATCGAAGCTTCAAAGATTATGGATGAGAAGCATGACTCAGCAATGTTGGGCCATGGGCTTATCTTCCAGTCGATGAATTCTACGGTGAATATGAACCTCAGCACAATCTTTCATTTGCGTGGTGTGAATTTCACAATCAGTGCAGCTTGCGCCAGCGGTAGTCATTCCATAGGATTGGGCTTTGTTGATAAAGCAAGGCTTGCAGGACATGGTGCTGTGTGGTGGTGCCAGGAAACGAATTATTATTCCATGGCTTCATTCGATGCTTTAGGGCTTTGCTCTATTCGAATGAATGAACCCACCAAGGCGAGTAGACCGTTTGACAGAGACCGTGACGGCTTGATACCGAGTGGTGGTGCTGCTTCATTGGTGTTGGAAGACTATGAGCATGCAAAGGCACGTGGTGCAAACATCCTTGCTGAAGTTGTCGGTTACGGTTTCTCAAGCAATGGAGGTGGCATCAGTCAACCTTCAGATGACGGCAGTGTTATAGCCATGACACGTGCGTTGGAGATGTCGGATGTGAAAGCCGATGATGTTGATTACATTAATGCACATGCTACAGAGTACTCATCAGAGGTGACATGTATGCAGGGCCATGGCAGCTTAATCGAGATGTTTGAAGGTAAGCATGCTCTTATCTCTTCAACCAAGAGTATGACAGGACACGAATGTTGGATGGCAGGTGCTTCTGAAGCTGTATATAGTATTCTGATGATGCAGAATAATTTCGTTGCTCCGAATATTAACTTTGAAAATCCCGATGAGTATTCTGAGAAGATGAACCTTGCAACGGCAAACCGTAGAGACTGAAGTAAACACGGTGTTGAGTAACAGTTTCGGTTTTGGTGGAACGAATTCTGCTTTGGTTTTGAAGAAATTCAAAAGGGTAGAAATTGAGAAAAAGTATTTTTAAAATAAAGTATTAACTAATAATTCTTGTATTATGAAAAGAATAGTATTGCTTCTTTCTTTTGTGATGTTCTGTAGTAAGTATGTTTGCAAAGGCTGATGTGACATTGCAGAGTGGTTCACTTTCCAAGCTTAAGACCCTCTAAAGCAAAGGTTTATGTGGTTTGGGATTATACGCATGCAACTTTGGAAGGCAAGAATGTGAAGGAGTTCTTGAAAGAAAAAGGAGCTGATTGGGAGCGGGATTATAAAGCGGAACTTCAGCGTGCTGAAAAGAATTTTATGGATCGTTTCAATGAAAAACCAAAGAGTGTAACTATTACTGATAAGAAAAGTGAAACAGAATACACAGTTGTCATTGAGGTGAAAGACTTCCATTACGGTAGTACGGGCGTTTCTGTTATGATAGGTTTTGGTGCTGGTGATGCGCATATGAATGCCTTGATGAATTTCTATGAAAAAAGCGTTAAGGAACCATTCGCTGTCATTGATGTAGACGGTGTTGCTGGTGCAGGCTATGGCAATGAGAAGCGTCGTGTAGAAACTTATCGGAGATTGGCAGAACAGGTCGCTAAACTGATTAAGAAAAGCTAAGTAAGCACAAGGTCTTTTTGAGTAAAAAGAAGATAGAAAAGAAATTGAGTGAAATCTCGACAGTATGAAAAAGGTACATAATTGTCTTATGTTGTCTTGTGTTTTCACTATCAACAATGGCTCAGAAACCGAGCAAGGCTCTCTTGCTTTGTTGAATAATGTGGGAAAAGCGAATTTCCAGATAGAGTTTCTTTCTATCCATGGAATGACGAAAAACGACTTTAGCAAGTATGAGGGCAGACTGGGAAACCGATAAACCTACAGTTGTTGCCATTTTTTACTGATTATGCAAACCGAAAGTTAAAGGGAAAATTGCTCTGGGTAATTTCCTAAAGAAAAATATACAGTAAAAAGCAATCGTGAAATGAGATTAATCAGAAAGGCAATTATGATTGTGACATTGTGGTCCTTGGTTCTAATAAGCAGGTGATTGCTAAGATTACCGGTGTCCGTGCCAAAAGGTGGTGTTTGGGGAACCAACTCAACTTGATAAAGGATGGTGCAGAGAACACGGGAAAGAAGTTTGGAGAGATACTCAGAGTCGGGAATTGGCAAAATCAAAGAAATAACACTGAACCTTTTTCAATCAGAAAGTGACAGGTATACTCAAGAACAGCTATCTGCTCAGGGAAGCACAACGTCTTGCCGAGTATATAACAGGACCTGTTATCTTTCAGGTATCTCGTCTTATGGTTAAGTGGGGGGATACTGGAGGCATTGCGTGACAGTAGAGGGCTTGACTTTGAAGGAATTGAAAACACGAACAGCTCTTTCAGAGTATGCTTTGAAAATATTGTTGGAATCATCGTTGAGTGCCGGTACGGTATTGATAAATAAAGATACAGACCGCTATACGATATCCAAGACAGGTGGTTTCTGCTCAATGATCCTGCCACTCGCGTCAATATGGATTTCAACCATGATGTAAACTATCGTGGTATGTTCTATCTTGATGAAGCACTAAACGAGGGAAAACCTGCAGGGTCTGAAGACTCTCGGCGATTGGCCGACTATTTATGAAGGCCTGTCGAAGTTGGATAAGCAGGTGCAAGACAGTTGGTTTGGCTTTGACCATTTTTATAGTGATCATTCCTTTGACGAAGCATTGGATATAGTCTTCAGTAAGAAACCGAAAAAGCCTAATGGATGTTGGTGGGAAACACAGGGGCGTTTTGCATTGCGTTGTGTGGAATATGATCCTAAAGTAAATGTCACGATAGTGGATCTTCCGATCAGATTGGTATGATGCAGAAGAATATAGAGGGGAAAGAAGGAGCAGACCGTATCTGTGGATTCTAACGGATATTCTTGATAAACACTCTGGCTTACCACAAGGGACTTGGGATGCAATTTGGATGAGCCAGTTCTTGGATTGTTTCTCGAAGAAGGAAATTTATAGTATTCTCTCCCGTGCAGCAAAAGGTGATGAATGTAGGCATCGACGCTGTATATCATGGAAACATTCTGGGATCTGACAGAAGCATGAACCAGCATCCCTCTGTCTTACAATGACGAGTGTTTACTTTACGGCCATGGCAAATGGGAATAGCAAGATGATCACTCTGATGATATGATTAAGCAAATTGACCGTGCAGGACTGAAAGTTGTTGCCATTCATGATAGTATAGGCCAGGGACATACGATATTGAAGTAAAAATTAAAATAAATTAATAGTAATGGAAAGAACAGAAATTGAGAGAAAGTAAGAAACTTCCTCATTGAGGATTTGGAAATTGAGGAAGAAAATATTGCACCAGAAGCAAAAAGTTGAAGGACGATTTAGGTATTGATAGCCTCGACTCGTGGATATAGTAGTTATCGTGAGAAGAATTTTGGCTTTTAAGATTAAGCCAGAAGAAATGCAGGGTATCGTTACCTTGTCAGCAGTTCTGCGATTATATCGAGAGTAAGGTTGGCTAATACAACTTTTGGCACAGGTTGGATGCATAGATCATTAATTTGGTCTTTGCGGTGGATAGACGTGCGATTACTTTTATGTGTTTACTTCACTATTTCGTAATGCCATTGTGTCTGCTGTTGAATACCAACCATAGCCGATACATGCCTATCGTTATTTTCATCATCGATTAGGATATGGAAGGTTGCGTGCTGCATGGAATACATACATCAATCATTGTCTGTTCAGTCAGATAGTTGTTGATCGTTTTGCTGTCTTTGCAGGCAAACATTTCAAAGTAGAGATAGAAGGGTATGATCAGTTTCTTCGTTTAGAAGCGCAGGAGAAAGGCTTCTTGGTCTTTAGTTCTCATGTGGGATGTTATGAAGTTGCAGGCTATTCTTTGACTTCAAAACTCAAACGTTTCAATGCTTTAGTGTTTGGGGAGAAAAGCTGCTGTCATGGAAGGACGTCAGGGTTCTGGAACAGCATATCGCATGATTCCTGTAAAAAGATATGAGTCATCTCTTTTTAGTGAATGAAGCCATTGATAATAATGAGATTGTCAGCATGCCCGCAGATCGTATTGTTGGTTCAACGAAAGCCGTAACATCTTATTTTTTAGGTGCAGCAGCACGATTTCCTGTTGGTCCGCTTTCCGTTGCGACGATGAAGAGGTTTGGATGTCTTGGCGGTCAATGTGGTGAAGATAGCTTCAGCGCTATAAAGTGGTTGCCACAACACTGTCATACGATAGGATGCTCGCATGAAGGAACAGATGCAGCAACTATCAGATAGTTATGTGGCTGAACTGAGAAAAGAATCGTTCGCCGATATCCTTTACAATGGTTTTAATTTCTATGACTTTTTGGTCATAGATGAAGCATGAACCTATGATTAAATTTGATGTAGAAAACCGTCTGAGAGTGATCTCCGTACAATAGATGTACATGAACTCTTGCCACAGCAGAAGCCTTTTTGTCATGATTGGCTCATTGGTGTATTTCGACAGGACATTAACAGTTACAGAGACAAAAAGTTCAATGTGATAATATCTTTTGTGGATGGGAATCGCTTCTCAGCTTCTGGTTTAATGGAATATTGCTCAAACTTGTGCTGCCCGTATTGGATATGTCAACTAAGTTTATCTTAAAGAAAGGCATTCTAGTTAGGGCTTGTTGAGGGGTGCGTAATTTTTGAGTGATAGTATTACGTATTGTCGGCGATGTAATAACAACTCGAGTTGAAGTAAGGAAGAGGTTTTGGCGATGACTATTGTAGAAGCTATGATTGTATGGTGACAAAGGTATTGGTGACATCAGAGATGAAAATAGCCATAAAAGAACATAATGAATAAAAAGTTGAATAAAGTTGTAAAATATCCAGCATTAAGATGATAGAATTAAGGGCATCGAAAAGAGTTTGCAATCCGGTTTATGAGGTTGATTCCATGAATGAGTATGGCATGGTTCTATCCACTTTATTTTGAAGATGCCGTAAAGTCTTTTGGAAGAAAATACAGTTGGAATATATGAGCTTTTTCGATAATGGATATTTTGTTCCTTTGTAGAACTCACTTTCATTACAAAAGCCTATAAAATATGGTATGACACCACGTATAGATATTATCTGTCGTCCAACGGAGGCGGCAAAAATAGTTTTTGATTAGAGATACATGATACGGAAGATGGTAACATTGATAGCGAGGCCATTCTGTACAAGTCTTTATGGATCTTAACTATCAATTAGTTTGGGATAATCCTCCTTTCAAATCAGCAGTGGAAGGAGCGGTGAGTCAAGTGGAGCAAGAATGAGAGCTGGACCATGAAACAAAACATGTTGTGGTTTCCGTGTTGTGCAGATACTGTCATTTCTCCATTGGGTGAAGACATCAGAGGAGAATTATCAGGCTGTGAAAGAGGGGAAGTCTGCTATCCGCGCTTATGCTCCTATGACTTGCGGTATACCTAATGGTTTTTGTTGCATCTTTTATTGTCTTCAGACTTTGGAAGAGCTTGCTTTTCGATCTGCAGCAAAAAGCAATAGATGCTTCTGGAATAAAATGTAAGTAGTACGCGTACTGTATTCTGGAAGTTCTACCGAAAAAGGATCAATAGAGAAATTAGGTCAGACAGATGACGATAAACTTTATCTTGGTAATATTGCGCAACGTGCTACACGACAGTAAGGCATACAGTTGGAGTCCTATTGTCGTGTGTACGGCATGTATACTCAGGGTTGGCAGTGCGATGATTTTAGCTTCGCGTCTATTGTCGTTTTCTAAAAATATGATTATGCGGTCGTTTGTGGGGCAGATTGCAATGGGCGTATTATTTCAGGTTTTCAGTCATTGAATGCTGTGCTGCTTCTTCTTGCCAGCCATTTGATATTGAGCGGCAAGGACTTAATTTAGCTGCAGCTGGCAACCGTTTGTTTTGGGGCGTGAGATTACAACAAAGTCGGTCCAATAATAGTTTGCAGAAGGCATGTGGCAGATCGTTGTGTTACATCGAGAACAGTGCATATCATATCAGTACTCCGTCCAAAGACAGCAGAGGGTTGTATGAGCATTACAGGAAACAATGAATGGAATTGATAAAGGAATATTGCTTTTATTGAAGTAACGTATTTCATTGTTCAATGATCAGATGGAGGCTATGCCATTCATCAGGCAGGAATTACAGGATATCCCAGTCAATGCGTTGAAGGAGTTATATAGGCCATACGTTAGGTGCAGCTGGTATAATGAAACCATTCTTTGTATGAAGGCTATTGATGACCATATTATTCTTGGTACACGAGGTTATGGAAGAAGTCAGGGTTCTGGTAAATTCAACTTTCATCGAAACATCATTCCACAATAAAGACATCTTTTATCAAGCAACTATCGGGGTTCGGTGGTTTGTAATGCAACACTCTATGCGGTCTGTTAGAGTAGGCCCCCCTAGTTTAAGTAGTTGCGATACAAGTGGTAGTATATCTTCATCTTGTGTAAAGGGCATCAAATTGCATATTGCTCCACAAAATTATATGGCTTGATAATAAAGTTTATGGTGTCCGGGAAATCTCAGAAGGGTTTACTGAGCTTTATATAGAAAGCAGATAAATTAACTATCCAAAATATTATAAATGGATGGAAGCACGCCGTTTAGGTTTGTCGCTTCAGAATTATTGTTAAAAGCAGAAAGGGATGAAGGCTCATTTACTGAGGAATGCAAACAAGACGAAACAATGATTTTTTCAATCGTTTCGTCATCAATAGCTTCAGATAAGAAATATTTGGCTTCAATAGTAGAAAGATAATTATTTTTCCCAGTCCTTCTGTTTTTGTTTATACATTACCGAATATCGTCACAGGTGAGATTGCTATCCGTAATGGTTATCATGGAGAAACCTCTTTATATTCTGCCTCATATAGATGGGCTCTTGATGCAAGATATTATAGAAACAACATTTATGGACGAACAGACCACTTCTGTATTGACAGGTTGGCAATTATAGAATGGTGAACATTTGAAGCAGATTTGTACATTTGACTTATAAATAAAATGTTTAAGACTGAAATAAGATTATAATGTGCATAAAATAATGGTTATGATGGAAGAGTTAATTAAAGAACTAAAGGAAGAGATTATCAAGGTTTTAAATCTGAAGAGATGACACCGGAGAGATATTGATGAGAGTGACTCTCTTCGGTGATGGCTTGAGCAGATTCAATTGATGCATTAGAATTAATTGTCCTTGTGGAGAAGAAATATGGTATTAGAGTGGCTAATCCAGCAGAAGGAAAGAAGATCTTCTACGAGGCATTGCAACTATTGCTGACTTTGAGACAGCACGAAACAGAAAATAATATCTTTTCTTTATTAAAAGTGTGAAGACGGATAAGATGAACATAGCAATCACAGGAGAAGCGTATCTCAGCAATTGGTCTGAACAAGCAAGAGGTGCTGCAATCGTTGGCGCCGAGAAGCAGAAGGAGTGGGATGGGAGAATATGAAGTTTCTTCAATCAACTCCATCATAGATTGCCTGTTGAAGTTGGTCTGTCAAATGAACAGATGAAAGGAATACGAAAGTATTTCCTGTGTCTCAGATGATGAGCCCGTGCAGCTCTGATAGTATCATTGCCACGCACAGGCGACTTAGAGGATGCTGATATTAAGATTGCTGACATCTTAGAAAGGAGGAGAATGGTTCTCCTTTACGTATTGTCTCCTCATCTCTGGTACAACAGTAGGAGGTATGGATCTTACAGAACTTTTGTTTTGATGATCTCGATAAAACGAGATTTAAGTCGTAAAAGCATCATGACAGTGGAAGCTGTTACCAAACACTATGGCTGCAGTGCTGGAATCTTTACTGAAAGTAGCTAACGCTGTCAACACGTGCTCATCGGCTGTGCTGCCATAATGTTTTGGTACGCTGACTCCACCAACCGAGGGCTCGCTGATATTGATATTTGCAGGGAGGGAACTGAAGCTTTAACTCGTTTTCCTCTCAGTAGCTTTCGCGACTAACGTGATGCTCGATCATCATCGTTGCTCGTCGATTTGATGATACGAGAGGACTGAATTTGAGGCAGAAGGAGCAGCTACAGCAGTTTTAGAGTCTCGGGAGATGGCTACTCATAGAGGTGGTTCCACTGCTTGTTGAGCAGGGGTATGGGAATGCCTGCGTGCTTTCCATCAGCACAGCCTCGTCAAATGACGGAGAAAGGCGCGGTACTTTCAATGGAGTTAGCCTTACATGACGCATTTGACTCCCAAAGAGATATCAATATGTAAACTCTGCATGGCACAGGAACGCCTAACAATGATGAGAGTGAGCGTGTTGCGCTACAGAAAGTCTTCGGTGAGAAACATGCCGTTAGTGTCAACACAGAGTCATTTACCGGTCCTTACAACAAGCGCATCTGGCGGTATAGAGACCGTTATTTGTGTCTGCTTACGTGCAACATAAATTTTGTTCAGCTAACGTGAGTTGGAGCTGTCCAGATGTCGAATGGCATCACCTCTACACTCAGGTAGAGAATATCCGCTTAAGATACATACTCTGTAATTCGTTTGGTTTTGGAAGCAGCGATACCTCTTTGGTGATTTCAGCACGCATCCTGTTGAGGCAACTCCTGAACAGAAGAGCTGGAGGGTCAAAGTTCTCTCTCATGTGAGAGAAATAACCTCAGAAGCGAGAGCTTGGAAAATATTCGCAAATATATTTAAAGCCTTTGCAGAGCCCGCGCTTGGGAAAAATCATGAAGGGCTCGCTTCTTGCATCTTTAGAGGCATTGGCTCGACGCTGGTATTGAAAAAGCCAGATGCTATTAGTACTGGTACGACGTATGGGTGTCTGGAGAATAGTGAGACGGCTGTGAGCAGTTAAAAAGAAAGAGGAGAAAGTGTGCTGAAACCCTATTTCATACAAAGTACTCATAATACGATAGGAAAGTAATATCGCCATTAAAACTCATTGTCATGGTTATAATGCCACATATACTCAAGGATGCAAATCTTTAGATGGGCAATGCGTGATGCAGAAATTACTCTTACAAATTGGGAAGGTGAAAACCGACCTTGTTGGTTGTCATGATGAGAGTACACCTCTTTGCAATTTCTTTATTAAAGCTGTATCGGGCTTGCAGCAGAGCCTGCCATAGCATTCAGTGCAGTGGTTTTTGTCATGTGAGTATCATGTAGCAATCGTCCGAGTTCACTTTTGGCAGGGGGACAGTGTTCTTGAAGTTTGCCATGAAAGATGCTCCCCTTTGGTTGGACACGAGCGTTTTGGTTTAGCTTACTGCTAACAGCAATTTGCGTGTAGTGGTTTGTTTTCAGGGTCGAGTTCTATCCTTTGGATGTATAGAGTGAAGCAGTATCCATTGGTGTATGGCTTGTCCGATGAGTTAGTTTGAGTTATGTGTTTGGGCTTACTAGCTTGGCAATACTCTTTTTCCCATGAGGTCTGTATCAATGATGAAGTGAGTGGGGTAAGCCTTATTATTTTAGGTTGCTGTTTAATAGCCAAGTAAAAGATGTAAAATGAAAAGTTGTTGTTATTTTATGGTTTGTGTATAGCTAATGCCAATGCACAAAGTTTTGTCAGAGACTACTGTCAGGCAGCAGATGAGAAACTGCTGCTGCAAATGAAGAACAATGCAATGTGATTTTGTGCAGACGAAGACACTCCGCATGCTTAATGATAAATGGTCACAGGCAAATGTATTACCAACAAGTGATAAACTTCGTTGAATATCTCCTTATTTATACACCTTTATGAATGGTTCAAAGGTTCTTATAAGTAGGGTAAACGTAATGATGTCATTTAATGTAGAGGCAAAGCAGGTTTTCAGGAAGTTGCGCGCACATCATGATGAATAGCGTCGTAGAGCGTGCTTGAATGATAAGAAAGATTTTAAGAGTAGAGTCTTTCTGCAACGCAAACTGAGGGCTACATTTGCAACACTTTTCCACAACGCACAAGATGCAACAGATGTCTTTGAAGATAAATCCTTCATTTTAACAGACAGCGAGCTGTGGTTGCAGAGGTTGAACTTGTTGAGAAGCGTAGGTGACCATACTGTTATTGAGATGAAAAACGTAAAGTTAACGGTCAAACAGATTAATGCAAAGGTACTATCAGTTAGTGTTCTCCTACTCTCTATCTTCCATGGTAGTGAGGGCACAGGGAGTTCGTTTGCGTCGGATCATGGCAACCTTTACAGGACAGTATGGGTTGTGGATGAAATGTCTACCTGTAGAGATGTCAAGGATATCTCGTGGTATATCTGTGGTGAGCAGGGAAGCAGAGTATTATATCCGTGGCGTGATGTTTAGTGAGTTTGGAATTACAGCATTAGGTTTACATATCACCCTTCTGCAGAGAAAGTACAAAAGTTGGTGCAAGTTATAAAGATGGCATGACAAGTGGGTATATCCGCCGCGTGCTCAGATTTGCAGTGTGTGGTGGAAAACTTACGAGAAGGAATTTCAACCTATGAAGATGAGAAATACCATATTAAGTATGTGTTCTCATTGATGGCATGACAGTGATAAACCTTCTAAGTAACGGAGGAAGAGTGCAGATGCAGCAGAAGAATAGTATCTCTCTGAGATAGTGGTAAGGAAGACAGAAAGCGGTGTCGTTGATTGCTTGATTCAACTCATTTCCTTCTTGTTTTATCTATCGGCTCATTTCCTGGTGAACCTATCCACTCCTGGTGTGGCCTTGTTCAAGATTAGCCAAAAGAACTTGTTGAAGAATTGTTGACAGGAACAAACATCAAAAGCCTCAGACGTTGAGTATCAAAGGTGAAAGATATGAAAATTTCATTTCTGTGATTTCTCCAAATGAGAGCAAAACAGCTTGTTTGCAAGTTAAGAAAATGGGCTTGTCAGGGGATAAAACGAAGGTTGAAGCGCAGGTGGTAGTACTTTCCACAGGCACAAAACGATGTAACAAGATTTCTTTAGTGATGCAATGCGTGCCATGCACGATGTGGATATAAAGAACTATTGCGTAGTCCGGTAAAACAGATTGGATGTCTGCAGTCCGTTTGCCTATGAGGCAATGCAAACACACTTTACACTCTGCATGCACTACACAAGTATTATGAGTATCATCGTCTCGTCTCAGCATTGAAAATCTCAGAGAAACAGGGAGATGGATAGAGCTGGGCATCCCGAGAGGTTTGAAATTCAGAAAAACAATGTTTCAGGGATGCGACTGAGTTGTTTCTTGAAAAATGAGCCGTCGAGGGGCCAGAAGCCTCAATCTCGATAAAGCTCGAGGGGCCCAGGCTCATCCTGACGAGGTTTTTCAGAGAGAGTCCCGAAAGCTCGAAAAATCTGAAAAACAGGTTTCAGGGGGTCCCGAAAGCATCATCATAGATTGCTGGACTTGTAAATCAGAAACAATCGAACAGACAGAAGAGGTGCGTCAGTTTGATCTTGACACTGCTTTATACACGAGAAAGGGTTTGCCGGACAGCAATATAAAAGAACAGTTAAAGTGCAGGTCTATCTGTGTTGTTATTCCTACTTACAATAATGGAACCATAAAAGCAGTAGTCAGAAAACTCTTTGCTACTGCGATGATATTGTGTTGTTTGCAGATGTTGTCGATATTACCATGGATACTACTACATGGAATTGCTCATATTACAATTGTTTCATATCCGCAAAATAAAGGTAAAGGCCATGCCTTGAAAATGGGATTTAGGAAAGCATTGGAGTCAGGATTTTCTTATGCAATTACTCTTGACGGAGATGGGCAGCATTATCCTGAAGATATCTTTACAGTTCTTAAAAGCCAATCAGGAATTTCCTCAATCATTGATTATTGGCAATAGGCAGTTAGAAGGTGCGGATCGTTCTGGAGGAAGTAAGTTTGCAAATCAGTTCTCTAATTTTTGGTTTTATGTGCAAACGGGTAGGGCATTAAAAGATACGCAAACAGGATATCGTCTTTATCATTTGCTACGAAAGTTACATGGATTATCATTGCTCACTACGTTATGAGGCAGAGTTGGAGTTGCTTGTTTTGCATCGTGGCACGGTGAAAATTGATTTCTATTTCCCTGGAGTTGTTATCCTCCGCGTGCAGAGCGCGTGATCATTTCAGACCGGGTATGGACTTTTACGAGAATAAGTATGCTTAATACTGTATTGGCATCTTTGGCTGTTGTTTATGGTCTGCCTTTTACGTTTAGGTAGACTGTTTATGTTATTCCTGCACACGGATTTATTCCTTATTATTCTTTTCTACGTTGGTAATCTTTACGCCCTTTGTTTGGATTTACACGAGGTTTGGAAAGATGACCGAGAAGAGAGATATCGTCTTCACCTGCTTCATTTATCATGCATCCGATTTGTGATGATACATCATGGTATACCAGGAACAGTTTCACTACAAGATGCCTGATGAGCTTTGGATTTTAATATCCCCGTATTATTATCTGTAATCATCAGTCTCATCTTGAGTTTGATGTATCAGTTGGTTTCACACCGAAAATAGTTTTCCTTACCAATGCCTGGGTTTGGAATAATCCATTTATGGTTCTCTTATCCGCAATGCAGAATATCTACCGGTTAAAGAGGAATAGAGATGCCTCATCTACGTTCGCTTATAGAGCGTGGTTACAGTATAGCAGTTTTATCCGGAAGGCACGCGGTCTAAGGATTGCAGGATAGGGCGGTTTCATCAAGGGAGCTTTCTATTTGGCAAAAGAGTTTAATTTAGAGGTCCTCCAATGTATCTTTATGGACCAGGAAAAATACTTCCTAAGACAAGTTATCATTTACATAAAGGAAACATTCTATATAGGGGTGGATAAAGCCTTTAACACAGACTGAACTTTCTGCAATGGGTGATTTGAAGAAACAAGCTTTCTAACGATGCGTAGCGATATATACAGAAATATGAGAGATAGCTAACAGATTGGAACAATGATAAAAGCAGAGGACGTTATTATAGGTAGTGGTCTTGGAGGTTTATCGTCTGGTGTAATCTTGGCAGAAGAACGGCTACGATGTAACTGTATTGGAACAAGGAAATCAGATTGGTGGATGCCTGCAGTGACTTTACGTCATGGTGCAAAGTTCGAAACACACATGCATTTCATTGGAAGTGCTGCACCTGTGAACCTTGAATAAGTTGATGAAATATTTAGAGATAGATGAGGAAGTGAAACACTGCAACGATTCTCAAGGATATGATGTTGTGGCTTTGGTGGAAAAGCAATATCAGTTCTATCAATGGAAAGAAGCTTTTATTAAGAAGATGTCTGAATATTTTCCGCATCAACATGCCAACTTAGTAAGTATTGTGATTTGGTTGAAGATATAGCACAATGCTCTTCCTTGCATTCCTAAAGTATGCAGAGTCTGATGCAGCGCTTAATATGGAGTATCAGTTGCATCTAATCAATGAGTAATAGATGAGATTATCACCAATCCCACTTTAGCTAAAGTGCTGGTTAATCCCTCTTTATGCTAGCTAGAAAGATAAGACTCCTTTCTCACATGCCTTTATCGTGGATTTCTATAATCAGAGAGTGCGTTTTCCGGGTAAAGGGCAGTGATAAGATTGCTTTTGCATTGATGATACTATCCAGCGTTATGGTGGGGAAAGTGCTAACGAAGAAGAAGGTAACTAAAGATTATCTGGCGATGAAAGTCATGCAGTTGGCGTTGAAGTGAATAATGAAGAGGTCATACCTTGATATTGTCATTTTGACACATCCTATGCGTACATTGGAATGCTTGTATAAAATTAATTCGTCCTGCTTTTCGTAAAAGAATCAATACATATTCCAGCAAACCGTAGGAGGCTTTTCTGTTTATTTGCATTTCCAAAGACGAGACTGTTTTCCTTATCTAATTATAACTATTATGGTTATCATTATGAAAGTCTTGGGATTGTGAAAAGTATACTAGAAGAAAAGTTGGCCCTAAAGGGTCTCTATATGCATTTTGCTTGTCCAGACGATGATACACAATATGCCTCTACAAGCGTCATCGTTTTCGTAAACTGCAGATGTCTGATGTAGAAAAATGGAAAGGAACTTCTGTTGGTAAGCGGGGGAAAAGCGTATGGAGAATTTAAGAAAGCAAAAGCGAGACAAAACTTCTAAGCGTGTTGGAAATGCATTTCCTGAGGATGATTCAAAAATTCAAAACCTATTATACTTCAACCCCTCTTGCGTATCTTGATTACGCAGGAACAGAAGGAGGCTCTATGTATGGTAATACTAGGGATATCAACGTGAGAGTGCCTGCAGGGTTCCACAACGGACAAGAGGTTTAATGCACAACTCCTTACAGAGGCGGAATATCAATTCGCATGGTATGTTAGGTGTCTTGGTGGGGGCTGTTGTTGCCTGCTGAAACGAATGTGTGTGTCATGCAAAGACAATCTATGAACAGATAAAGGAGGCGAAATAAATGAGAGACAGCAGTAATCATGGGTGGCGGATTGGGTGGTTTGTTTACCGGAGCCATACTGTCCAAAGAGGGCTTTAAGAGTTGCGGTCTTGGAGAAAAGAATACAACAGTAGGTGTGGCCTGCAGAGACTTCAAGCGTTTTGGCTTGAAATTCGATACAAGGATGCATGTAATTGGGGAATGCGTCCTGGAGCAGCATCTATCGTGTCTGCCAGTATTTGAGTACAGTAGACAAAGGTCTCATGTTGATGAACGTCGATGACGGAATGTACCGATAGTTTGTATTTCGCAGAAGATAAAGCATACTTATCATATACAAAAGGGAGGGAGGGGTTTGTAAACTCTTGTGGCAGAGCATTTCTAACGAAAAGAGATCATAGCTTACGTTGATGCCGTATTTGGTCTTGTAGACGAGATAAGCTTTATTTCCATCTTCGTCCATCTTCTGACATGCTGACTACGCTCGGATAATTTATGATAGCGGCGGATGCTTTTCATTGCAAAAGTGTATCAAAAGAGCTAAACTTCCCGCGGTGTTGTTTGTATAGATCCCCTCTATGGTGGGCGAGGAGATGAAAGTCCTGCCTTTGTCCATGCTATTGTCAGTTCGCTTTATATGCAGGGGCCGAGTCGATTTGTTGGCAGAGTGATAAGTTTGCCGACTTGTTGGTTCTGTCATCAGAGTCGGCTGGTGGGAACTAATCATAAAACGAGAGGTGTTGGTGGGTCGAAGTAAACAATCACGTCATATAGATTTCGTAAAGGACCAATAAGAATAATCAGTATCAAAGGCGATTACTATGTCTCGGCAGATTCATCCATAATAACTGTTAAAGCTCTTGCCGGAAAAGCTTTCCCAAAAAGGCTTATCGTACAAAACTAATTACATTCCAAATTCATATTCTGCTTTTTCTGTATATAATCAAGTTGAAAGCGATGCACCTTCCATATATCAATCACTCTGGGTATTATATGACCGGGTATGATGAAATCTGGAATTTTGGAAAGCCAGATAAACAATGGCCTAAGTTTCTCTGCATGACTCCTCCGGAAAACATCAAAACCCTATATAGCACCAAAGGCTTTGATGATAACAGCTCTATAGTTTGTACGAAGATGTGGCACAATGGGAGGATACTAAGGTGGGCGGGCGTGGTGCCGATTATGAAACTTGGAGAAGAAAGAGAGAAGTCTCAATTGCTGTTATTAAACAAAGTGAAGAAAGGCTTCGTCCCGGTTTCCAAAAGCATATCGATGAGATAAATGCAGCTACACCTCTCACCAGTCGTGACTCTACTGAAAAGACGAGAGGAGGAGGCGCGATGTTGGCTACAATGAAAGACTATAAGAACAGGTCGCCTCTCAGCTTCAGTGGTTACAAAGGTTGATAATCTCACGCTGACAGGACAGAATAATAATAACCTTCCGGGCTTCTCTGGTGTTCCGCTCACAGCAATCAATACTATTGGGGCTATCTTGGGAAGAAACTATATTGTGAATAGAAATAAAGCTTATGGTCAATGAATAGGAAACGTATGTATGATATTATTTTCTTTGTCTTGAGGCTGTTATTCGTTGATGCACAGAACAACGGCGTCAGTGTAATAATATCTGGCAGAGAAGACGGGCATCAGAAAAGGCATGTTCCACTGACTCGCTGTTGTGCAGAGGGAATAATAATGCTGCTGTCATTTGTGTCTGCCCGGGAGGAAGTTATGGCACGACATGGAAAGCCGAAGGAAGAACAGTGAGAAAATGGCTGCGAGAAAGCAGCATTTTCGAGCCTTTTGTTTCTGCGTTATCGTACGGCCATTGGTTTTCTGGGCTTAGCTTCACTCGTTTCCGATATCTTTTCAGAGAAACCGATATCCGGATGCATTAGAATAGACTGACGACAGGCAATGAGAAATATATACGGACTGCACGCTCTAGGAATATGGCAGTAATCCAAAGCCGAATTGATGCAATGGGGTTCCTCTGCAGGAGGGCCATCTCGTGATCTACATGGCAGGAGCAGCTGTCAGCGGCAGAGCCGCCCGGCTTTCCATCGTACCTGTTTGTCTGTTTGTAGCATGGTCGATGAAAGTGTGCACAAGCCGCCTCGTCCGGGCTTTGTTGAGCGACGACCGAAAGAGACAATCAGCGTTGAGAGACGCTCAGCATGAACGGCATGTTCCTCAGATTGTCCTCACGTGATCTTGCTAATTGCAAGGACGATCCGATTGTACGAAAATATCGCAATTCCGAATGCTCGATTCTGCTCTGACAAGCCGCAAAATGCCTCATCGCTATGCCAGTACTCAAAACGGGTGGAAAGCGCTGGCTTTGGGGCAACAGAACACAGAACGGCTGGATGCGGGCAATGAAAACAGAGTTTCTGGAAATGAGCACGCGCTTAATATGAATAATTCAGACCGCATGATGATCCGTGAATTCGGCTGAAG
>BNJU01000984.1_pt1 | contig 145463 bp, 154 predicted proteins | sample 8539281 | NCBI WGS metagenome assembly BNJU01 (sample SAMD00202456, study PRJDB9452) | human saliva metagenome | isolation source: human saliva | place: Japan | reverse complement strand
AAGCCAAAACGGATAAGCAGCAATGAGATACCGTATGCTACGTGAGCAATACTTATTATAAAGAAGGAAACAGAAGCCGAGCGTTTCTGTTTTTTTCTCAATTGAGTGAACACTTGTTGAGTCTATTTATTTCAGATTTTTGACACTTTCGCTGCTTATGGTCAGAGGACACAAAGCTTTTGGTTGCGAATTCTGAAGAATCAATATTCAACCGGTTAGTTTTATCTAACTGTGGGTTATATTACACTAACTTTTATTGTCAACGATTTTTATTTTTTGAAAATATTTTTGACATGATTATCCACTGATTTTCATAGGATTTCTGAAATGTTTCTGCTTGAGCATTTTTTCTGTAAAACTTTTCTTTTAAGCTGAGCAGTAAAACCTTTCTCATGAATAGTATTGTATAAGAATCAAGAAGGGAGAAGCATTCTTCCCGCCTTGCTGTTGTTTCGTTTTTGTCTCGTAGTATTTTATGCATTCTGGAGATGCCTTGAATTTCTATACTCGTAAAACATCGTTCAAATCTTCAGCCAACGTCCATACCGATACCGTGCGCCTTCACAGATGTTTCTTCCAAAGACTTCGCTTAGAGCTGCATTAAAGACACACAGCCCATCTTACTTTGTGTTAAGAAACGGGGCATAATCAATTCATTTAATGCCAGAATATCGCTTTATCTTCATGTCTGTAACGTCGCCATAGCTCTCTCCCTCATCCAGACTTCTAGCGTAGTCTTTGTGACGTAACTCTTCAATCTTTACCTTTATCGCTGCACGGTTTCTCGCTTGTCACGCATTCTTAGAACTCCACGTTCCATATGCTTTGCAGTGGGCTTCGCTTGCAGAATCGCCAGCTCACTCTCTTCCTGTATTCCATCAAAAGCATTCGCAACGCGATTCAAGTGCATCCACGACCTTTCATTCTCACTATGCAAGCTTAGGTAGTCTACTCTCCATCTTTATAGAGGTTGCACGCACTAAATCATAGTCGCCACTAGCTTTTGGCTGCGTCGATGACGCGATCCAAACCTCGAAAGCGACATAAGCGAACCTTCCTTCCTTCTTGTCTCGATTCCTTCTTCAATGCTTCTGTCTTTCTTTCGTCTTTCAACTGCTTCATCAAGCCTCCCGTGCACCCCTCGCTAGTATTTGAGTCGCAAGTTCTCGAAATCCAGCCGTTCTGGTCCACCGCCGGCCGCAGAAAATCCTGGAAAAGCGATCTAACTCTCCGGGTCATCCAATCTTAGAAACAATGAGTTGCGCGCACCACCTTTGCAAAGAACCGCTTCTATCATAAGTTGCGTGTTTCGATAGAAAATCCCACTCTTCCTTCTGCTTTTGGCATCATTCTCATTAAAAGCCTTTTAGCAGCTTGAGAGCCATAGGTCATGCTATCCCTTAGGCTTTCAAATTTCTGGAAGACATCTAAGCTGGATAATGTGCACTCTGATGGAGCTGTCAACAATTCTTTCTCGATTTTCATGGTTATCTCCTTGACCAATAGCTCTTTTCCTCCCTTACAGATTTGACTGACTGAATCATCATACTATTCTATCGCACCTGGTGAATTTGGCACCTGTAGTGACTTTTTGTATAACACAGATGATATTTTACATAAAGGCTACTATACATATTTCTATAAATCTATGACTTTTCTACATCCATAAACAACAGTGCTCCTCAGAAAGACGAATAAAGCTTCTTTTAAATAGAAAGACTTTGATGTAAACAGTGCATTTTCACTCTTCTCACCAAAATTAAGAAAAAGATGCTTTAGATTAAAAACCCTCCCTCGATAATATAGGCCCGAAATCAGGACAGACTCTGAGCCCCTCTTCAGACCGGTAGAGAGAGTCAAACGAGATCGCACGCGTGCGAGCCGATACCGTTATGAATTAGGAAATATTGATTTATTTGCACTATCGTTCTTCCGCATTTTTCAAAGCTGAGTATGCATCGCGGCCGCCAGAGTAGTTTCAACGTTCCCAGGGACCGTTTCTTGCTCAGCGACGATGACTCTCCGCCTATTCGGATGCCCTGCATCCTTGTTATAGTAGTCATCTCTCTGTATAGAAACATCACACATATCTGCATCCTGTTCAATCGTTCCCTGACACGAGAAAGGTCGGAAAGGCATGGACGGTGATCCGGTCTGTGCTCCACTGCACGAGATGTCAACCGAGATAGAGTTAAACTCACAGGGCAGTCCAGCTCTCTCTGCATAAGGTTAGGAACGGGAAATTTCCCTGGAAATTTCCTGCTGCCTGTTCTCGGAGGAGCGGCTTTCCTTCTCGCACCACTAGCGCAGGCAGGTAATCAATCATCACAAGAGTATCTGAGCAGACTCCAGCTTTTCGACTACTCTCTCTCGAAGCCTGCTTGACCGTAATTCCCGGTGTATCATCACGAAACATTGGCTTGACAGCCTCGTTCACCTTCAATCAGATCTCCCTCACTCTCTTCATCCGTCATTGCAGGGTTCCTTTTCTGTTTATCCGCTTCAATTCAGTGTTTCGTGAAAGAACACGGTTAGTGTTGTTCCTTAGACATTCTCCAAGTGGAGAAATCATAACCGGTTCGTGTTTTCACTCCCACATAGTCCAGAATGTTCACATACAAGCAATCGTCTTACCCATAGATGGTCTTTGCCGCAATCAAAATCTCAGGTCAGATTTCTCAGAAATCCCGCAGCGTTCGATAGTCCAGATCCAAGCAGCCCGATGCACACCGCACGGCGTTTTTCTGCCTCGAAGCCTCTTCACTTTACGAAGCACATCCATAAGAAGGACTTCCGAGATTGAACAAACCTCTGTTGTTTCTGCTCCAGCAGCATTAAAAATCTTCTTCTCGCTCGATTCCACTGCAGTTTCCAGCTCATCTCTCTGCCTTTAGAGCATGCATATCGGCGATTTCTTCTGTTCGCACGAATCATGCACGAAGCATGACTTGGAACGTGAACCATTTTCAGCGCATATGCGAACATTGGCCACACTGGCACACATCCACTGCCAGGTTCTTTAAGGTCTCCAAGGATAACAAACTCTGCCGGGAATATCTCCCTTTAATTTATCTCTCCCAAACTCGTCAAAATCACGGCGATACCGTCTCGTGCCATTTCTCTCATTGTGCAAAGAGCAGTTGATACGCGCTCGCCAGGGAAATCTCCGGTCTGAGTCTCTCCAGTGGCTACGAGCACGGCACCTCCATCCCTTTCATCACGCGGCGCCGATTACGCTGGATTCCACGCTCTCCAGGAGTGGGGACGGTGCGTAAAAGCAGCCTCTCATCCCTGTTCTGCCATGCTTTCACCCGGCTGTGCACACTCAAACATGAAGGCAAAGCCTCCAAGTCCCCTTATGCAGCTTTTACCTGATACTTTCCAGTCTCTGAAATTCTTCTACGGGCAACATCCAGTCCATTTCTCTCTTTCATCAATCGAACATATCGCACTGCTTCTTCAGCTCTTTCCTGTAATCTCCTTTGTGGAACAGAGCCGGAAAGCTCTTCCGTCCTTGCCTCGCCTCTCATATGGTGAAACAAGCTTTTACTCTCTTCCACTCTTTAATCTCGCGCTTCTTCCAGCTTCTCTCTCGCGCTATATTTTTCTCCGCATTTTGCAACTGCAACTCAATGGCTTAAGTCGCATCCGCGAAAACGCCAACCTTGGTAGAATGATGAAATTTCTTCCGTAGCCTCATGCGCTAACCTCGCTGGCTAATCTCCTCCTAAACTCCCTACATCTTTTAATAAAATCACCCTTCATTACGCCATTTCTCCTTCTATAATCATTTCATCAATAGCCTTTCCAACCTCTCTTTGATGCATCTCTTCCACTCCATATTCTTTTCGCATCTGCAGCACCGGGCAACAGTGCGATGTCCACCTCCTCCCAGCAGCTTTCCATAGCACCTGTACATATCATATCGTCAACAGAACGGGCAGAGATAACACGGTATCTTCCACCTGGTCACAACCACGCCTGCTTTAATGCCTCGGAATATTCAAAGCTCATTACAGCCTTGGCAGAAAGCACGCAGGACTGCGTTCTCCCTTCTTCCCAAGCTACAGTGCTGACTGCATGCGAAGTCCCTTATAACGTCTGGTCTCGCCGGATTGCATCCGTTTAGCCTCACAGTCGCCGAAATCCTCCCGAAGACCTTCCGGTTCGAGTAATATCCGCACCGCAACGTCTGAGCATGCCGCGACTCCAAAGGTTCGTACACCGGTTTGATCTCGCAAACCTCTGGTGTCAATGACCACTCCGCCGTACATGGCTAACTCGCTTCCAGCGGTCTCGCTCTTTACTCCATCCCCTGAACATACTCAGCATCATTTCCGCACAGTTCTGATGCGGAAGAAGCGCTAGGGCTCACACAGCTTTAAAACTGCGCCTTAGAGTACGTTTCCGAGCTTTTACCTTGCGGTCGGTGGCTACACAACCTTGGTCTTTACCATTCAAAGAGCCCGACTCATCTGGCGACAGAAGGTGTCCATCACTAGTCTACAACAACGAGCATGCTTGTGCTGTCTACCAAGCCTCCCTTGCCGTTTTCTCTCCGTTCATAAACATATCCTCCGGACAGTCGGAGTTGTTTACCGTCTTTTAACGTGGGAGAATAGTGGAGGGTAACATGTGTTTGCGGCCAATATAGGCTCTCTTATCTCATTGCCGCGACCATATCGATAGACCCGACAGAAGAACCCAAACAGTCCACATATCGGCATTTCGATGCCCCATAATCAGGACCCTGTCTGACTCGATCAGTTCCTGAAAAGCTCTGCGGCCTCACACGGGCCTTACACGGGTTACTCTTTTCCGTACTTTCGCTCTTTCCCACCGTATTCAGTTTCAGGTTCCTGTACACAGCCTCGTCGCCTCCAGGCCAAGCCGCCACATCCATTGCTGTCAAGGCGTACCACAATTCTGAGAATAGTCTCGGCGCCATATCCGACGCCCAAGCGATATACGGTGTAAGCTCGTTGCCCATAGCCTGCTGTCTGCTCCTCGCTGTAGGATGGAGAAGGAGGATCTTCCATTGCATTTTTCTCCAAGGCAGGCCTGCTAAGAGAAAAGTGTACTTTATCCTTTTCTAATTTTGCCATCACACCGTTTGAAGAACTGATATATCGGTTGATTTTTCGGTCAATCAAGAGCCACAAGAAGGGAGCGTACGCACCCTTTCTATCTGCTCCATAACATCTCTCATATAGTCAGTCAATGGTAGCAGTCCCAAACCACTGTGTTCTTCATATCGAGCTTTTGCTGGCAATTCCACTTTCTTCTGTTTCATCGCGAAGATAAAACGCAACAAGATCCTCTTCTTCTCCAGGGTGCCTCGCAACGTCTCCGTCCCTTCATCCTCCCAAAGCTTCCAGACGAATCACGTCGATAGCAGTGTTTTCTTTCCCATAAAGGGAGGAGTGCAGATCCAGGCACAGCTGCCTTTTCCTGAGCATTTCCTCGCAGGCTATTCGGAAAACATTGAAGATATTCCAAGCTCGACCTTTTCATCCCTTTGCAGGATTTCATGAAAGGCCTCATTCTCCATACAGCCCGTTTTCTCCGACAATACAATACGCTGCGGCAGATCCTCAAAAGTCTGGCTTATGCGTTTATTTGCCCGCGGGAAAAGTCTAAAAGAGCCGACATCGCTGGTGACCTCGACAAAGATACTGTGCAAAGAAAGATATGTACACAGCTACAGAAAAGAAGAATAAGCATAAACTCAATTCCTAAAAGAAAGCTCAAAACGAGAATCGGAAGCTATATTAGAGATAGCGTAGTCTGCAGATAGAGATCGATAATCGGCATATATATTTCTCATGATCTCTCTCTTCGTTGATTTTTGTGTAAAATCGATCTGTTCTGTCAATGATAAAGTTGTTATAGGATCAGGCAAGCATTTCTCGGCGCCGGATCGAGCTGTTTAGGTTCAAACAATAAGTCGGCGGAAGATGTAAACCGATACTTTCTTCCCATACTCGTGTCTTCCTATAAAGAAAGTCCTCACGATTATACGGCTTTCTTCCAAGATAGGTAGTAGCGTAAAGAATATTCCGATTGTCTCTTTTATTTTTATCAACTGACAGTCTCACTATATCGAATATTCTTCAAAAGTTTGCCAGAAGTAAAGTGACAACTGGTCTCAAGTATTTTCTTTATTGTGTATTATTTTCTTCTAGCACATCCAGTCATAATGAATGAAATCATGTAAGAGTTGAGGTTAAAATTATGAAGAAAATGAAACGTTCTGCACCCCTGCATTGCTGGCAGAGTGTTGTGGCATCGTCCTGCCATGGCAAACTGGAATAGCGTCAGAAAATGACGGGATCGTTGCGCAGTACGGATACGAAGATCGAAGCGCGTAACCGCGCGTACGCCGGATGGTTTGGCTTCGATCGGACGGACAGAAACGGAGCATGGGCCGAGTGCTACCATATTTTGATGATGCAAGGCTTTGGCCTGACACCACTACTCCTGACGAGCCGGTTACATGGTAAATGCCGACGGCACGGTGGCATGTTAATGATCCGATAACTGGTGTTAAAGAAATGGAATGCTTAGAAGTGCGCGAGTAGAGGGCAGAGAGATAGCTATCACTCGATAAGAAAAAGCCGAAGGTTGTCGTTCCTGAGAAGAAGAAGTCGCGCAATGAAGAAATTCATACAAGAGCAGTTAGGAAATGGTCGTGTTTCAAAGGCCGGCGAAGTATGAAGTGACTGCCTGACTTAACAGAGCAAGGCACCAGAATGCAGACGATTGGCAAGAAGCTCGATATAACCGGTTTATGCAACATGCCCAAAAAGAGCGGAGTTCTTCGCGCTTTGCGATGCAATCCGCTTGCTAAGAAAAAGGAGATCTCCAAGATTTCTTTTGCAAGTCCTCTCCGCCAAGAGCTCTTCCTGAAAGGACGACATCTGATCTCTAGCCGGCGGCAAAAGAACCCGAAAAGCCTCACGGTGATGCACAACCTCCTCTATCGGCTTTAAGTGCAGCAGAAAGCTCCAAAACACTAAAACAGACAACTTTGTAGCAGCGTGTTCTTTCACATTATGCGTTGCAGGTAAGTGTTTTCGAGCCGTCCGCTCACCATGACATCACAGTGCTGTTTCCAATGGTGAGTAATCGAGTGCTTAGTAAAGCTTTTCGTCCTTTCCTTTTACCTCCGATGCCACTAAAACCGGATGCTCTGAAAGCTCCTCATCCACGAGCTAAGAATAGCTTCCTCGGAATCCGTCTCCTACAAGGACATTTTCACAATGAGAAAAAGGAAAATATGGGTCGCCGTCGTGATCAAACACTCTTTTGGCTAAAGCGGAAGAAAGAGCCTGAATCAAAAGAAGTTTCCTGCCGCTGCCTATAATCGAAATCACGTCTTTCGAATTGCGTACGAGAGATACAAAGAGTCTGCTCGGCTTTTTATCTCTTTACATAGCTGATGTCACCATGCCGCACACCTACATTGAGAGTCTGCACATCCTGTTGGTGATAGATTTTTATATTGAATATGTCATCCTGACTTCCCTTAATTTAATACTCATTCAATTTTGATCTACTCTTTCAAAAAGCGAAAGAAAAAGCGACTTTTTCTCCATGCACAATACTTCATTGCGATGTTGCAACTCATTTCGCATGAATTTAAAGACAGTTGAACTAAATGTTTGTATTTATCCGCGCCGCCGAGATCTCGCGGTCAGGAATTCCCTGCACGTCTCTCATCGTGCAGGAACATACAGATTTTGGTCGCCAGTGAGTTGGCGATCCCTACCGCCGTTCGAAGAAATGTTGCTTTTTCCCGAAGCAGTCCGCTTTAGGACGGAGGGAAGCGAATCAACGCAGTCTTTGGCACCGAACTCCGGAAGAGGTTTGCAGGCAGCCATACAAAGAAAAGAAAATTCCCGTGCCGCCGATCTGGAAAGAGATGCCAGCAGCGTTTCAAAGCCTCCGATGCGGTAGGTGTGATGCGATTCTTAGCGAAGCACAACTGGGACGTGAAAATCACGTGATGCAAAGGTCGTGTCATCGTAGGGACCCGGCTTCACAGCCGGCAGACTCGTCAAGTGCGGTAGCGTCGAAACCAAGTAGGACGACAATCTGCAGAGGATTCTCAATGGATCTCGCAATTCCAGCCACTGGTGTTCCGGGAGTTATAGAAGGACATGTGACAGAACGGGTTCTTCGTGCGCCCGTGATGGAATCATGGAAGAAACACTTCCTCTGGAAGCCTTTGTGGAAAAGGCGATGGCCCGTGCAAGAGCAGGCGGGAGAAGTGGTCATCACCTGTGGCTTCCGGAAGACGAGGACGCTTCAGGAAGCAGACATTCTTGTCACTGCCGGTATGAAGACTTCGCGATGTGAGGACCCAAGAGGGCAGTTACAGCAGAACACGCAATAGATCGACGAAAGCTGAGGGCCATCGGTATGGTGTTTTAGAAGCCTTTTACTCCATTTTTCCAGCTGGGATCAGCAAACAGCATCGCTTTGACATAAAAAGGAGAAGAAAACATGAAAGAGAAAATACAAGAAGTAGTAGTAATTGACTTAGCTGAGCTATTACATGCACTGTATTTAGCGAGTGGGTTTTGGATTATCGGCATCAGTCTGCTGCAGTAGAGTTCTTTGTAAAATGAGACAAATGCCCGAAGAGTGAAACTTCAAAAAGACGGAAAGGCGTAGTGAAGCCACCTCACAAGATAAAGATCTGTAAGCGAAGAAAAGCACTGGAAGTCAAAAGGATTGACTGCGCAACGAGCGTTATTATACTGCCCGAATAGAAAAGGAAAGACTGCTCTGGGAACAAGACAACTGGAGAGAATTCTCATCTTTTTACTTTCAGATCCGACAATAAGGTATACGAAAGACAGATTGGACCTTTTATGTGAAGGCTCTGATTCCTGGTAATATCCCTTTCACTGAAGACTCTGGAGAAAAAGTGCAGATCAGTGCGGAAAAATGCGGAGCGGGCAGCTTAACAGAGAATTACGTTCTCTTTCTTCAGTCGGGTAGATGGCTAGACTCGATTGCAGTCGCACAGGCAGCAAAGCGAGCAAAGGTGCGACGTAGCGGATATTCTTTCTTCCGTACAAAATGATGTGAAGCAGGAAACCCGCTCGTGCCCTGCTGGGCGCTAGTGAAGAAGATGCGTACAAAAGATGAGATGCTGCAGCAGAATATTGGTTAAATGTGAGAAATGGCATGCAGGAAATGAAAAAGCATTGATTCTTCATCTGGTGGTAAATGATAAAACCACTTTTGTGGAAATGACCACACATTCCTGTAAACCGTACGCACTCTATGCAGTGAAAAATGAATTAACAGCTCATGCGAAAGCAGTATCCTCGCCGACAGAATGAGACAGTATCAATACCGTATAAGAACCATCATTTCACGGAGTTTAGGCGAAGAAGGAACTTCCGAAGGCATGAACAATGCCACTACATCCCTGCCAAAATAATTCTGAAGGCAGGCTGTCCTCGGTCTCCTCCTGGCGGATTTCTCTCCGCTTTTACTATTCACTGCTGCCAGTACTTACTGAAGCAAAGCCTGCAGCAGAAGATCTGAGAGCCTGCACGGCTGCACTGTCCTCGGAAAGCAAAAAGCGCGATGGCAAAAAGGCATTCTTCCTCCTCTTTCCGAAAGCTTTTCCAGACATGCGAGCGTGAAAAGGATGACGAACCTCTTTCCCTGGCTAAACCAATTCTCCTTCTAAGAGAGAAGCAGACAGGGAACAGATATCCTTTTGTCGGGAGTGACGTTGCTCTGTGGATCGGAGGACACCTCCCATGGCATGTAATCATTCTCAATTTACCCATTGAAGCATGCTCATATAACATATTTTCAAAAATGAAGAGAGTATAGAAAGACCTGAGCGCAAAATATCGTCTCTGTGGTGGCAAAGGAAAAGTGAACTTCGTGTCATCTCAAACATGAAGAGACGATGTGAAAAGCTGGGCGTTAGAGCATTTGCAGTGATTGATTTTGTAGTTAAAGCAGTTTGTAAAAGCTCTCCTACCACTTATAGTTGAGTCAACTCGCGCACCCGTCCTACAGACAAGCGCATGTTGTTCTACTTTTCGCTAAAGATCTTCACCATCCACTATCCCATAATCCACCTCTCGCTGCGAAGTTTCACACTTCGACAGGCAGTGGCCACACCATTCTCCAAGAAGACCTCCATGGTCCCCCGTCAGATTCTTCAGTAGCATCAAAATATTTCCTTTCTGGGGATGACAGTGATTCCCTCTTCCTGATAACTAAGCTGGAATGACATTGTCCGGATGATTCGCAAATTTCTTTTAACCATCATTCGACAAAGGCTTTTCCTTTAGAAAGCAGAGGTTGGATCTCCTTGCTCAAAACATACAGCTCCCGCCGTACCCGGCTGCCGCCAGCTAATCCGCACCAGCATCACTTTTGCTCCTCTTCGTTATGCATGATGCTCTGAAACTGATACAGCTTTATTGTCAACTCCTGTATCTGGGATACCAGAGTTACAACCAAGGCCAGCCAGTCAGGCTCAGCTTCTTTTCCTTATTTCCGCTCTCTGAATGGTTTCTGAAAGGGAACCGACAGCACTCATTTCATAGAGAAGCTCGGAAAGATCTCGAAACAGAGCAATCATTGCTCCTGCAATCGGTCAGCAGTTTATTTCTCCCAGCAGTCGACTATAGCTCGATGCTGTAACCACAAAAAGCTCCAAAGTCATCCTCTTTTCTCTCTTCTCTTCCATTATCCCTCTATCTTCTACTTCTTTATCCGGATTTCATCTGCCATAGCCCTGATGAGGTCACGCTTTCCAAAGCACATCCGTGGTAAACATCCGCTTTGTGCATCAGATGTGCTATAAAATCCCGTCTCCCTGAACAAACTTGGCCTTTTAAATCAAACAGCTCTCGCGTATAAAGGAGCTATCTCCAAACCGTTCCAGGAGAGTCCTTTCACGCGCTTTCTTTTTCGTTCAACACAAGAATATCCGTAACATTGGCACTGAAGCTGAAAAGAGCCTGCTTCGGAAAACTGTCCGCCGGAGGAGGGTAGCCAGGTAAAAGGCTCTTCCGAAGCTTTAAAGCGGAATCCTTTTCTTCCAGGAAGACAGTTTCAGCTGAAAGCCTGTATCGCATCGGTCACCGCACGGACGTGGATAGGTTTGCACCCGCCCGCCACATCCGTCCCGAGTGCCAAGCTGCTTGCGCCTTCTTTGACAAGCTTTTCACCGAGAAACGCCGACTGCAGATTGGTGACCGCGGACAATGGCAGATGTTGCACCTCTTTACTAAAAGTTCCACCTCTTCCTCAGGCGAACGCATGTTTACAACGGCAGGTCGATTCAAGACCAGGAAGATCAACTGTCTCCATAGTTTTTTCGCATCAGGGGCACAGTTTTTACCCATCGATTTCCGCTTTATTGGTGAGTGGACCGTAGCAGATTCCTCTCCTCACTGCTTCCAGCCCTTCCATGAGAGTATCTGAGCATATGTAAACGGAGTAAGAATGGGATGACAGTGTTATAATCCCTAGGACCCTCCAACTGCTTGATGGTGTTCTTAAGGATTCTTCCCACTATGTTCATCAGATATCCGAGAATTCCCGGGTCCAGGCTGAATCTTTCCCACCATGGTATTAAGCCCGTGCTCTCCAGTGTCCGGCAAGACAAAGTGGTGGTGCATTATGCATGGCCCAAAGATTACAGCGCCTGTAGTGGGCTTTTAAGTCTCCTGCACAAATTTCTCATAGGCTGGCTCTTAGCATAGTTCATACATTCTCGCATACTGCGCTCGCAGTGTTGATGTTTAACCAGTCTCAAAAGCGGTAAATCCATCTCTTGTTCCCTGATAAGGCTGGTCATGGAGCATGAAGATGTAAGTCCACCTTATGCCTCGGAAGAATCAGAGATTTCGCATCTTTATTTCCAAAGAAGAAAAGCTCTGCAGAACATTCTCATAAGTAGCAATGCATTCCTGTCCTTACAAGAAGGCTGCATCTTCTTTGGTCTCAATATGTGCTGCATCAATACGCGAAGCAGAGGTCTCCACGAACCAAATATTCCATTTTCCCTCCTAGAGAAGATGTCGCAGGTTTCCTCGACATGATACTAAAACTCAAGACATCACCGCAGCATCGAAAATCCATCCGAAACCCATGGCATATTTTAGTCTTTATTTATTCCGTGGCAAAGCCCTCGAACCGCCTCGTTACAACTGGTCTGGTAAATATCCGGGCAGTTTAATCAGGATATACTTTAAAATAAATACTATAGTCAGAACACACATCGAGCACCGACCTTCTTGCCGTTTCCGTTGCCAGATGGACAATGCGTTGTGGCTCATGATACCGAAAGAGTCCCTTCAGAAATGGAATAGGTAAATGCGCGGCACGATACAGATAAATGCTGAATTGGTGAGCATAATCATTCAATCCAGCTTTGCCACCTGCCGTAATCGTCATGAAGAAGCTCACAACGATGAGTGCCGTGCAAGCGGTGGCAGTTGTGCGATGGAAATTGCAAGGAACAACGGAGAAGAAGAAAAGCGCAAGAAGCGAAAATCCTGCCACAACACTGAGTGTAAGACTCCAGTTCTTCCTCCCTTCTGCACACCGGATGCAGACCTCTGCAGTCGTAATCGTGGGTGTTCCAACGACGCCCACAGTTGTTCCGATAGCATCCGTGTTAGCAGTGCTTAATCACCGGGAAAGCTCTTCTTTATCCAGTGCATATCCGCCTTTGAGTTTACACAACCGATTAAGGTCTTGCTGTATCAACACGTCCACGAAAAGGAAGGCAAACAACAACCAAGAACTCCAGGCTTGCCACCTTGAAAGATCTGGCTGCATGAAAAGTCGGTGCACCGGAAGCCGGCATAGCAACGATACCGCTTTGAATCAGGCTGTAAAACCCGCCTCGGGATGGGCTTGATAGAGACCGACAAGCTGCACAGAGAATACCGAGCAACCAGGTACTACGATACCAGAGAGAATATTTTCACATGGTGATTTTGACCAAAACGGCTGTAATTAAAACGCCGAGAATTCGCGCACCACAGTAATTCCTTCCGAATTGAAGTGTCTCCGTTTACCAAAGAACTCTTTGAAGGAGAACATGCGCAAGCGCTGCAACGGCCCATCTGCCACAACATGCGCATGCAGCCTATAAAAGTAATGAAAGACCGAATCCCATAGCAAGAAACACCTAATCTTTTGCAAAGTAGGCGGAATCGCATTGGAAGATTGCCCCCACTGAACATTCGTAAGTATTGGACAGAACGACAAAATTGACACCTTCCTACACGGCTTTTCGCGTGCCATCTGCCAACCGTATCCCATGTAACCAGGACCACCGCAGGGCAAAATAAGTCATTTAAGCCCATTCCTGCTGAAAGAACAAAAAGGCAGGTTTCGCAGTAGCGCCATCATGATACCGTGGCAATCGCAGAAGCGAGTTGCTGCGGTGAATACGCGATCCCCATCCATTCGGCCGCAGAAAGAAATTTCTCGGATTTCTACGTGAGGATGTAGGCTGTCGTCATAAGCTGGTACACACACATGCACTCTCGGTCTTCGCATCAGTCTGATGTTCCTGAGTTTGAAAATCCATTTGTCGTCCCCCTAAAAGTAAATAGACAGTACATGAAAACCGACACAGACTTCACGACTGTTCCTGCCGGGATTCGAATGAGATTATCATATAGTTCCTGGCATTGTCCACATGCCGGTTTCTCAAATCCGAAATATCACCGTATTCGTATAGAAATCTAGGTCAATATGGCTATTTTTGCTACATCAAAGAGAAAAAGGTCAGTGGTTTTTCATACATCCATTTCATATATGTTAACACTTGCATATAATTCTATTTTTGAAATTTTGAATCCTTTTCTCCAAAATTTATTTTCTTTTCATGCGCGCATTATATACATTTAAGTGTATAGACCGCTGGACAAAAGAAGTCTTTTGTGTACAGACATACCGTAATTTATCAGACAGTCAACATTTTTCAGTGAAATATTATGAGGTAGAATACCATGAACAGGAATCTCAGCTGCGTTGTCTAAAGTTTGTTTAAAAGAAAGCCCCGCAGGATCTTATAGCGATGCAACATTTTCGATGCTTCATACCAGGCAACTTCTACGGAGGAGATGCTCGCCGTCAAACAAGGCTAGGTACTGTCGAATCGACGGAGTGCCTTCCGCGGAAACCAAATCGTGGATTGTAGTAAGGAAATATCTCCCTGGATTCATGGATGCGCTACCTGCATCTTAGGGATCCACTTCATGGTCTCCCCGAATGAAACCTTCATCAGCACCGCCGCACTTTCGCGCAACAGCCAGATTTTGATCGGATCCGCACGAAGCCTGCAACGTCGCAGCAGCCGCTACCGATTATACTTTACAGCAAAAGCGAAAAGAGTCCTCGGCAATGCTGGCGTGATGCCGATCCTGTGTTCTTCCACGGTTACTGATGATAACGGAGCAAGCTCTCGCAAAGGATATGCACCTCACTTTGGAAAATCCCAGGATTTTCAGGGTCTAGGAGAAGTGATGGATGCGCAAAGTGTTCTCCGTACATCCTTAGAAATGGGATAAATTGGAGAGTCTCAAGCGAAAAGTTACTGATTTGGCTCATGCCTTTTGGAAAAGGAGGCACTGCAGGTTTATGCCTCTCCGGCATCCCTGAACAGATCACGAAGCGGTTGGATTTCCTACGCCCAGAGCAGGTTCGATGCGGCATGTACAACCATGTGCGGAAGGCTCTGCAGCGTAGAAATCTGAAGCGATTGTAAAGCGATACCTCAGAGAACATATTGATACACGCAGTTTTCCTCTCGCACGGATGATAAGCATATTGAAGATATACCGGAAGAAGGACACATAAAGTCACCCATCAGAAAAGCACTGCTCTGCTTTCCGTAAAAGACGTGCCTATCAGTCGGCGCATCGTCACCGCGAACTGCCAGTCATTTAGAGCATTGGGTGCTAAAGCATTGCCCGTGGAAAACAGGCGGATCTTTGTTCTCCTTTCCGACCCGAAGAAGGTGTAGACATCCTTTCCGTGTCATCGTCATGCGAAAAAGCGCATAGAGAAGAGAAAAGATGTATTCCATCGCCGTCCGAAGGACTTGAAAACCGTCTCATTGCAGTCCTTGAGTGCAGAGGATCATCTTCCGGTGCTCCGAAGAATCAGCACGTCATCGGACCATGGAAGCGAACAGATTACAACCGAGCTGTTTACAGGTTTCCTTCCCGTGCCCGGTGACCTTCCACTTTTTGACCCTTGACCGGAATATCCGGAAGACTCAAAATTGCAGGCAATCGAATCGGCATCTTGCAGTGGAGATGGCTCAGTGGCAATCTGTCGCGGCTAAGCAATCATCCACCAGAGGCAGTGGCCAGCTCCGTTTCACGATTCTCATAACATCATTGTGATAGGAGATTCCGACCTCAATATGAGTATTGCGGCAATGAACCAGATCTCGCTCCCAGGCGGGATACACTCGTAGTTTCTCGCTGCGAGTGTTCCCTTCGGTGTCCTTCCTTCCCATTATGGGACCGACGACCGATTGGTAGATGATATGAAGAAGTGGGAAGAAGCCTCGGAAGATGAAGAAAATTGGCTACACGAAATGGGCGTTCCTATTGGCACGACCCTCATCACTCTTCTTTAGTGGCTCTGCCTGCGATCCCGGAAATTCGAATCACGCCAAGAGAATTCTGTCTTGCGTTAAAGTGAAAACTGAAACCAAAGATTAATCAAAGTCGAAGACAGGAGATGTTACAGGCTACTGGCAACATCTCCTCTGATCGTGTGATAGTTAGATATATCTTTTATCGATTCACTTATATCACTCTTTATTTATTCACTTTTCTCTCTATAAGTCTTCTCTTATTCTGCGATTTGTACTAACACTATGCACAACATTTACGTGCTACAATATCGACGATTTAAGAACAATATGGAATCATTGTGGAAGATATGGAAGAAGGAGGAGTATGAATTTTAAAGCGAGCGTATAAACATCGCCCCTCAAGCCGGGAGTGAATCATCGGAATCATTTCCAAAGCACTCCCTGTGCTATGGCACCTCGCCAACATGGGATTCGTCTGGCTTGTATCGATCCGGAGACACGGCAGGGAGGCTTAGGCTACATAGAGCGGAGGTGTGCAGCATATCCGTCCGGAAATCACGTGACCTATCCTCGGTGCTATGGGCTCTAGACGAGCAGAGAGTAGAGATCTCCCCCGTGAGGTCCTCTCCCGTAACCTCGGTCCTCGGATGGTTATGACTCGCCGCCGATGCTCTAGGCTGCCCTTTCCGTATGGCGCTCTGCCTGCAGGTGAGATCTCAATGCTGGTTGTAGGCCTTTGAGGATTTGCTGTCATGGCATCGTAGCCTCGCGCTTTTCCTAAAGAGAGCTAATCTCATGCGAGAACCCTTCCATAAGCAAGGACAGCGAGGGAGTCCTTCTTCCTTGATACAAATTGCATCTTCTATTCTCTTGGTAGTTGCCGCTCCTGCTTTTATCTTCTCTTTTACCGCAGAAGGTCCGGAGCTACAGCATGCCGCCATCATTGGCTCTTCTGCAGGCGGACCTCATCGTAGGCGCGGTGAGCACAGCACAGACTTCTAGGTATGGTCGGCGGATTCTCGAGACATGATTCTCATTCCGCGAGCCGGAAGCTCTAATCGTGTCAGGCGATTTTGTTACCGCCCCCATCGGAAACCCTGCTTTTAGGAAACCAATCTCGGTTTTTGCCAGAGCAAGCAGCCGGTTGCCCATAATGACGCTTTGCTATGGACTTTCCTCGGCATGCCTTCGTGGTGTTTCCGGTTGCTGTCTTCTCTTTGAAGTGCCCTCGCCAGATGGTTGCTGGCAGGAGGAAGCACGGACCAGCAATCACGACCTCGGTCTCTTGGTCGGTGCAGCATGTCATAATCCTGGCCTCCGGCCGCATCTGGAAAAGGTCCGACCTCAGAACGGAAAAGTCGCGGTAATCATCGGCTTGTCGTTTTATTCATCGTCGCTGCAGGACACATACTTTCCAGAGTCCGCGGACAGAGAGGAGCTTAAAATGATTGATGCAAGAGAGCGTCGCCCACAGCCGGTTATTCTTCATCAAAACGCAGTAGATAAGAGCCATGAAGGGAGTACAATTTCTTTAACTGACACATAGCCTCTGGAAATGTTTCGCTATGTGCAAAGCTTTCGTAGGCATGATCTGGCAAACATTCAAAAGGATAGAAATGATCGAAAGAGTTTTAGTGACCTCTAGGAACAAGATGCTGATAAGAGAATATATCGCCACCTTTTCACAGCCATTTCGCTATGTTTTCAGGAAAGCAGACTAAAGGGAAGGAACAATGCACACCACAGCCGGTCTCCCAGAGATCTCTAAGCTCTCCTGCGAACAGCAGCGTGTATCTTCCAGGGTCGATAAGGAAAGTTCCAATCCTTCCATATTACAACCCCGACGGGGAAATCAAAGCAGGTTAGGAGACTAGTCGGAAAAAGGCTATAAAATCCGCTATTCCGAGAACCGATTAGTGAGGTCTGACATCGACATTTTGGACTCATTATTTTGTATAGGCACTGTTTCGGGACGATATAGAAGAGCCATCGACGGAGCAATAAACCGCCTCGATGGCTCTTCTTGTTCAGAGGTAAAAATGACTATATATGACAACGCAAAGATGAGTTGCTCCCATCATGGTTTTTATCGTTCTTCATCATCATGCTCCCCTCGATACTTCGGCAGCCATTTATTCTTTCTCGACAAGGAGAAAAGAAATATAAGTTATTTTTACTTCTTTTGTCCATACAAGTCATTTTGGCTCGAGCTTCACAAATAATGCTTTATCCAAAATATAGCTCTCCAGAGTAGTATCTCGACGGTAAAGCAGGTACGAAAAGTCACTTTCCGCATATCAAGAACTGGTCGCATTTTCCACTACGGCCTCTTTAGGGGAAGTTCCATAAGCAAACGGGACCATGGTTCTTCACTCAGAATCTCCGATGGACATAGGATCCAGCGCTGGAGTTCTTCATCACATTCCGCATCACCTTTCTGTATTTTCAGTAAGAACCAGTACTCCTCTCTCTCAGGCTCTTGTGCAGTGGAATATCTCCATAGCGCATCCGCATGCGTGGTTCGCACGCCCGAACGGCTTTCTCCTGCCTGCGCAGCGCGCACAGCATAGTGGAATGAGTGAATAATGCTCAATAGTTTCGGAAAACGACGATACAAAACAAGATGGTCTCTCGGTATCGAGGAAGGATTCCACTCTTCCTTCCACCTTCTTCTGTTCTACCTCACCACACACACCACCAGTGCCTCTCCACCTTCATTGCTTTCACAGGCAATGCCGAGAGCTTAATAACCATATATCTCTGTCTTCCTGTGTACGCTGCTACATTTCCGTGGCATAAATTCACCACATTCTCGTCTTTTTAATTCCAGATTTCGCCTCTGAAAACCCTCTCTCCTCTAAAGCTTCCAAGCATTTCATGCCTCTCTTTATCAAAAAGGAATCTCCACGAAACTCCCTCTTGAAGATCTTTTGTTACATTTTCTCTTTTTATTTTATAAGCTTAAATCGATTTTTCAGATTTGTTCATCGCTTGTAGCACTCGGTGTAGAGCTTTGTTCCAGTGCTCTACACCTGGTCCTTGGTTGCTGATTTTCACCACTCTATATCTCTGTTCACCCACTCTTTACTTCATCATCTCCTTCGGAATGTTCTGTAGTCACCTCTGCGTTCGGATTGGTTACGACGGACAGTTCCGAGAGCTGCCTTTCCTTTTGCAGTCAGTCTGCTCTCTGCAGACATAAGGAAAGTCGACCATAGCCTGGGCAGCAGCTTGTTGCATAAAAAGAGCTACCCTCACCACTGCTACAACCGAAAAGCAAAGCTGGAACTCTGGATGCAGTGATATACCAGCTATCAAATGTTTCTGCACCCACTCAAGAGAGAGTAGTAGACGCATCCGTCTTCATAGGTAAGACCCACTACATACTCATCCGCTACGTTCTTAAAACAAGCGGAAGAGCCGCCTGGATGACCATCTTATTCTTCATCATCAGGCCTTTCAATCATGCTCCATGCCTCATCACCGTCAATATTTTCCATAAACAGCTTGCATAATATGAGATATTGTTCCGTAGCGTGAAGACTCGTCGATCGGAGTAACACACCTTCCTTCCAGCCGATCCAAAAAGATCTTTGTAATCTTTTAATATCCAAGCCGGAGCTCCTCTCAAATCAGGCTCATCAACAGGAATACTACGGAAGAAAAGGTGGTCATAGTTATAGAATCCGTTGTTACCTCTTATACTCTGTCGGAAGCTCAATCTTCGTGAACGGACAACGGTTCAAAATATCCTGGTTCTTGTAACTCCGTCAGCCTGATTCACGCCGCTAAGCATAACACTCCCTGACGGATTTGCCGACTCCGCCTTGAGTCTTGCAAAAGCTCTCCCAGCAGAACTGTTTCACGCTAACCCTGCACTGTATATACCGGATACAGCTCCGTTAAAACCTTCCAATACGGTATCAACATCATCATCTGTCACAGAGCAGTGAGAGTAGCGTCATCAAGGTCCTCTAGAGTCTCCGCTTCCGCCTTGCTTTCTTCCCTTCTCTTCTCGCCCTGCTCTGAGCGCAGTGGCTCTCCTGCTTTGTGCATCGTCTCCGCTGCTCTTCGCACGCCGCCGCCGCAGTCACCGTGAGAAGGCCTCAAACGCGCCACCTCATTTAGATTTTTCGCATCCTCTTAATCTATCGCCAAAACATTTCGGTTTTATGCGGTCAAAACTTTCAGTAGCTAGGCGACCATAATTCTACGAGTGATTACTAGTCCATGGGGTGTCAACTACTATTATTTAATTAAACCTCAACATCAGATCATACCACAAAGAGACAAATAATCAGAGAAATCGTGGTCGTACAGCTACCGCAGAAAGGCTGCTGCAATACCGTGTTTTCTGGAAATTGCTACATACGCGACACATCGTCAGAGTAATCGTCTATTGTTGCTACAGGATTATGGCACTGAAAAGCTCTGTAAACAATGGTCTACCCAGCCTCAAAATCGCAACCGATAGAATTCGTTTCTCATCGGACCGTTACCTTTGTAAAGGTCTTCAGCTTAGATGAGCCTAAGCTCAGTGCCGCTTCCTCTATAGAGTAGGATCTGCAACCAAAAGTTGCGGTGAGAACGGGATGGTATAGGCATCTGCCGAATAACCAAGGAAAGCACCATAACCAAAGTTGCTTCCCACAAGCACGATAGGCTTGCTGAGGAAAGACACCGCAAGTGCGATACCGATTACCGATCCCGAATAATATAAGGAGCATGGAAAAGAGTACTGATTGGCATTGTTTAAGAAATTGCCTCTACGCACTACAAGCGTGAAGCATGATGATGGAAATCAAAATAATCAACGCTCAGAGACAAAAATCCCAATAGGAAGGTATTTCGTATGAACGTACAAGGAGCTGTCACGTTGTATAATTAATCAAAGAATACCCCGGCTTTAAACACTCGATCTGTCGGGAGTTCCTAAAGGACAGATAAATGATATAAACATTCGGCAAAATTGCGATTCCGCTTAACTGTAGGTGGTAAAGAGATAAACTCAAGATGCCCACGATTCCTTTCGGTCGCTGCTTTTTCTACCGGATGCAGGGCATTGATAGAGAAGGCAAATTTCTTCCTCGCCCACTTTTGAATCAGGAAACCAATGTAGGAACCAGAATTGCCACCACGGAAATTGTTGCGGCAAAGGTCATGATTTGTTCCATTTTTCCGATATACTGCTTATAGATTTCCACCGGAAGCGTACGGAAGCCCTCTCCGATAATCAAAGGCGTTCCGAAGTCTGCAAGGAACGCATGAATATTAACAAGATGCCGCAGAAATAGTCGGCATGAAAGGCTCAGAATAATCTTAAAGAAACGATTGATTCCTTTTGCTGTTAAGGCTGTCGATGCTTCAATCATGAATTGTCAATGTTCTTCGCGCACCGTTCATATAGATAAACACCAACGATAAAGCTTAAAGCCTGCACAAAAGCGATTCCTCTAAAGCCATAGATACTGCCATATTGATGCCTCTATTTAGCCAGTCCCCGTGTAATCACGCCGAGCGTCCTAAAGCATAATCCATGCGTATGCCCCGATAAGCGAGCGGACATACAGCAAAGAATACTAACAACAAAGAGGAATTTTGCTCCCTTTAGCTGGTAAAAGGAATAAAAATAGGCAAAAGGAATGCCCAAAACCAAGGTGCTTTAGGTAATGGCAATGGTCACCGAAAAGCTGTTCAAAATAGTACTGCTGTAGTACGGGTTGGTAAAAAACTTATGAAACTGCTCTAAGGTAAAGCGTCCGTTTTCATCAATCACCGATTGCTGCAGAATACCAAAGAGCGGATAAATCAAAAACACCAAAAAGAGTTCCAGCAGGGCGAAGGTGAAAAAAGTCCATATCTCCAATTTTCTTTTCATCATCCCTAAACTCCTTTTGCATTGCATGCGTCCGCAAGAATATTCTTCTCTCCATCTTCCGTGAAAACATTCACTTTTTCCATATTCATCTTCAAAGAGATTTCTTCACCGACATTTAAAATATTGCTGATGGTGGATTCCTGAATGATCTCAGCACGGTCTCCCGTTTCCAATTCCACAGTATAGTGGGTATTGAGTCCCAGGAAAATACTTTCCGTTATGCGCGCATGAATCAATTCTTCTTCCTTCTCACAAAGGATGAACTCTTCCGGACGCACACATTTACTTACTTTTTGATCCTTCTTATAAGACCTTCAATATTTTGATTTCGCTTTCTCCATTGGAAAAAGCCAGATAACTCTCTCCACCTTCTATCTTCAGCTCTGCCTCACTACATTGGAGCGTCCTATAAAACTGCTCACAAAGAGATTTGCAGGTCTTTGATAAATGCTCTTCGGCGTTCCAACCTGCTGTAAAACACCACCCTTCATAACCGCAATACGATCGGAGATAGCCATCGCCTCTTCCTGATCATGCGTTACATAGACAGTGGTAATGCCCACCCTGATGCTGTGTTCTTCTTTATCGCGCTACGCATATCCACACGAAGTTTTTGCATCAAGTTGGACAAAGGCTCATCCATCACAGTACATCCGGCTGGATGACTAATGCTCTGGCCAAAAGCCATACGCTGCTGCTGTCCTCCGGACATTCTATCCGGTTTTCTATCCGCAAGATTTTCAATCTGCATCAAACGCAAAAACTCTTCACTCTTCGCTCTTCGTTCCTGTGCTGGAACACCGCGATTCTTTAAGCCGAATTCCACATTCTGTCTTACTGTGTAATGCGGGAAAATAGCATAGTTTTGGAATACCATACCGATATTTCTCTTTGCCGGATCCAAATCATTTTATTCGTTTATCATTGAAGTAAAATCTCCGCCTCGATGGAATTAAAGCCGGCAATCATTCGAAGAAGTGTGGTCTTTCCACAGCCGGACGGTCCCAATAAGGTAAAAAACTCGCCTTCTCGAATATCCAGGCTTAAATCGGGAATGATCGTACTGTCCCCATATTTCTTTACTGCGTTTTAATAGAAATTGCTACACTCAATTGCCCTCCTCAAAATCCTATTTCCTATCTTCTTATTCATCTTTGCTGAATCCCTGCAAAAACAGAAAGTAGAACCAGTATATTGTAATGTTATTTCAAAAATCAAGATTTTTCTTGATGCAATTTTATAAAGCTTACAGGAATGTTAAAAATTAATTTTTGTGCATTTTATGCAAAAACTTTTTTCGTGCCAAGAGATTTTTCAAGAATAAAAAGCCGGAGAACACGCTTTGTTATCTCCCAGCACTTTATGCACAATGACATATCCCCAGAGAAGACAAAAAGAGGGAATCATCAGCCTGAATCTTCCTTCCTGGTTTTATGTCGAAAATCCTCATCGCGGAAAGCGCTCCAAAAGCCCCTCCCACAAGTGCCATGACAGTAGCTTCGTTCCGGAATCCTCATTCCTGGCGAATCGCTTTTATATTTATCCAGACCGTAGAGAAGAAAAAGTAGGAGATTGATTGCACAAATATAAGCCTCCCTACCGAAATATCCATACCCGAAATCATTATTCTTCCTCTTCTTCTTTCCGCTTTTTCTTCTTTCCTCCAGCAGTTCGGAAATATTGACTGCTGTCAGAAAAAAATTCTATGATTACAACAATAAGTAAGTCCGCACTTAGCAAGGAAGATTGCACCTTGTTCTTTCTTTTTCTTTGCCTCTTTTCATCCCTTCCATAAAGAGAAGAAGACCGGTCATATTTCCTAAATGAATCAAATTGCGGTTCGCCTGTCGATTTTTCCTGCAAAATTTCTTCCATGATCTTACTCATTTTCTTTTCCTCTTTTCGATTTCGAGCTTCCAATCAATTTCTGAATTTTTCTATTTTCTCATGTCTCTTTTCAATTTAGAATGCTTTTTGCAATCTCGGGTTTCTCATCCAAGCCCATCACTTCCATCCACTCGAAAAATCCAGTATCAAATATATTGCCGACTACTCCCAATCAGACTAGGCTTTCACGTATAGCTTCTAATTCATCCTCCTCAAAGAAATAGTGAGCATGTATCTTTCCACCCTTACGCGAACAAAGCTGTCTTGAAATGAATGTCCTTCCTTTAAAGAAAGAAGCAACATGATGACTGCACCGTGTGTACATAACTGGATATCTTTCTCTTTCTTCACATCCGGCTTTTTCTTCCGCAAGTTTCTTCTGTATTAAAGAATAGGCAGAAAAACGATTTAAAAACCTCTTGATAGATTCGCCTCCGGAATTCTTCTGAATCGTTTAGTTTTTCTTCCCATTCCTCCAGCTCTCTCGAGTATTCTTTTTGCCTCCAACCAGCTTTTTCCTTCACAAACTCCGAAGCTCATTTCTTCCAAGCCGGAAATTTCTTTTTGATAGGAGAATGTAGCTGCTTTCCCACTCATCTCCGCCGTCTCTTTTTGCTCTCAGTGGGCTGGAAGATAGAGGAGAGGGGAGCGCTCTTCAAGGCTGAGCTGCCTTTCCAAATATTTGCTTATGAACACGCCTGTCGGATTCCATTTTTCACTTTAGCGGAATATCCGTACTGCCCCTGAATACGTCGTTCCACATTCCAGTCCGTTTCCCCATGTCTCGCTATATAAACCGCACAATCCCCTCTCCTCCTTTCCGGTGTTTTTATTATTTCTATTGTTTCCATTGCCATTTGCACTCTGTTATTTTTACTTTTCTGTGCCTTTTGCAGTTTCTATGCCTTTGCTTTTTTTCTATGTCTTTGCTTTTTCTATGTCTCTTTGCTTTTTCTGTGCCTTTGCTTTTTCTGTGCCTTTGCTTTTTCTATACCTTTAATGGTTTTTACTCCTGTTCGTTATCACTTTACTCCATGTGCAATCTCTTGCTACAAAGATGCCGAAGCCGAAGCATGGGAAAGAGAAATGGGTTACACCGGATCCGTCTCCGATTACATAAAGCCCCTCACATCCTGACTCCAGATGTTCATCCAGTTCTACTTCCATATTGTAGAACTTGACTTCTACTCCATAGAGCAAGGTATCTTCATTGGCTGTACCCGAGCAATCTTTATCCAAGGCATAAATCATTTCCATAATGCCATCCAGAATTTTCTTCGAAGCACCAGGCTCAAGTCTCCCGGTGTAGTCTGTAATGTCGGCTGTACCATCCCTTCTTCGATACGCTTATGATTACTTCTTCTTCCTCTTACGAGGTCTCCGAATCGCTGCACAATCACACCGCCGCCAAGCATATTGGAAAGGCGGGCAATGCTTTCTCCGTAACCGTTACTGTCCTTGAAAGGCTCGGAAAAATGCTTTTGCCACAAGGAGCGCAAAGTTGGTATTTTTCCGTATGCTTCTTCTCCTCGTAGCTATGGCTGTTTACGGTTACAATTCCATTCGTATTTTCATTTACCACAATCCTGTTCGGGCTTTCATACAAAAGGTACGCACATTATCTTCAAAAAGTGCTGTTCTATAAACAATCTTACTCTCATACAACTCATCTGTTAAATGAGAGAAAAATCACAGCCGGAAGCTCCACTCTTACACCAAGATCCATACGATTTGACTTGCGTGGAAATTCCCAGCTCATCACAAACCGACTCCATCCATTTACTGCCGGAGCGTCCTACGGAAACGATACATTTTTGCAGAAAAAATCTTCTGTTTTGTATGCAAAATAAAGCCGTCACAGTCCGTCTTAACAGATTTTTCTCCCCTGATTTTTTTCCTCGAATGCTTCTCGCCTTCCTACAATTTCTATCTTCTCCACCGGAGTATCGAAATGGAACTCTACCTGCTCTTTCAGTTTTGCATAGAGATTTTTCAAAACCACATAATTGATATCCGTGCCTAGGGTGTCGAACGGAAGCATCCAGAAGCTTTAAGCGATTCTGCATACATAGCTTCTTAAACTTAGTTCCTGCTGTGGAGAAAAGCCTTGTACCTTCTCCTCCGTTTTCCATATTGATTTCATCAACGTATTTCATCAGGTCAAGAGCTTCCTCTTTTCCAATATATTCATATAAGGTGCCGCAGAAGTCGTTTGTTATATTGTATTTTCCATCGGAAAATGCACCTGCTCCGCCGAATCCGCTCATAATCGAGCAACTCTTACAAGAAATACAGGTCTTAATCTTCTTTCCGTCAATGGGACAATGTCTTTTTCCAGACTGTGTCCTGCCTCTAGAACCACAACAGAAAGAGCGGGGTCCTTCTTTATAAGCTCATAAGCCGCATAAATTCCTCCGGGTCCCGCACCGACAATGGCTACATCATAATTCTTCATTTGTCCTCCACATTATTTCAATGCAATGCAGTAAATATTTTACAATCTAGTTTATCATAATTTTTCAATTTTTGCATATATACTTCCTCTTCCGGAACAATATTCCGGCTCAGCTTGTTGAGTAAGAGACTACTACTCTCACAAATTTTTTTATTTTTAATTCGATAACATCCTTTCCGTGAGCAATACTTTTGCTAAGAACCAAAAAGAAGTCGCAGCAAAATCATACGACTTCTCTTTTGCATTTCTATCTTTTATAAGTGAATATTGCAAACTCCCTGTCTCATTCGCTATAAAGAACAAGATCAATAGCTGTACTTTTCCGGCTCTTACGCCTTCCTCCTGTTCCGCTTTACAGTAAACTTAGGAAGAGCTCTTTAATTTCCTCAAACTTCGGATCTCTCGGGTTTCCGGGTCTGCAAGCATCATCCATAGCCGACTGGGATAAGAAATCCACATCCTCCGGCTTTACGATGTTCTTTAAATCCTTTGGAATTCCCACATCCTCAGCAAGCTTCTTAACAGCATCGATTGCCGCCTTCTGATACTCTTCCTTGCTCATCTTCTCTGTACCGGAACACCCATAGCCTTGGCTACATCTCTTAACTTCTCTCCTACCGCTTCCTTATTGTATTCCATAACGGTGGGAAGAATGATCGCGTTAGCTACACCGTGCGGTGTATCGTAAAGAGCACCTAAGCCGTGTGCCATGGAGTGCACGATGCCGAGTCCACAGTTGGAGAAGCCCATACCGGTAAGGTACTGTCCAAGTGCCATTCCTTCTCTTCCCTCAGCCGTATTCTCTACTGCACCGCGAAGAGACTTTGCAATCAGCTCAATCGACTTTAAGTTGAACATATCGGTGATGGTATTTGCACCCTTTGTGGTATATCCCTCGATAGCATGGGTAAGTGCGTCCATACCGGTAGATGCGGTAAGGCCTTTAGGCATACTGGACATCATATCGGGATCTACAAAAGCCACAACAGGGATATCGTGTGTATCCACGCAAACAAACTTTCTCTTCTTCTCTACATCGGTAATAACATAGTTAATGGTAACCTCTGCAGCGGTTCCGGCCGTTGTAGGAATAGCGAAAATCGGTACGGAAGGTTTCTTTGTTGCGGAAAGTCCCTCTAAGCTTCTTACATCCTCAAACTCCGGGTTTGCAATGATGATTCCGATAGCCTTAGAAGTATCCATAGAGGATCCTCCGCCGATTGCGATGATATAATCCGCTCCTGACTTCTTAAATGCCGCTACACCGTTCTGCACATTTTCAATAGTCGGGTTAGCCTTGATATCGGAGTAAATCTCATAAGGAAGGCCTTCCTTTATCCAGTAAATCGGTTACTTTCTTCGTTACATTAAACTTGATTAAATCCGGATCGGAACAAACAAAAGCCTTATGGAAACCACGACCCTTTGCCTCCTCTGTGACACTTAAGATTGCCCCTTTTCCATGATAAGATACTTCATTCAACACGATTCTATTAGCCATACTTACCTCCTTGTATAGGGCTGTCGCTTGCTTTGACAACGACAGTCATTGTAAATAAAAAACTTCCTTAAGTTCTTTTTGTTTTAAATCGGTCCATCACAATCTGCTCGGGTGAGAGCCGATATATCTTCCTTTTTAATCTTATATAACACCCTTTTTGCAACATAATGTTGCCATAAAGTGCTTTTTCCGATGTAGCAATAATCAGATATGACTTTTTGCCTCTTCATAAAAAGCAAAGCGTTCAATACTACCGATTGCGTCTTCCTGGAATCATACTTTGCCACAATGTTTTTAAACTCATCCCAAATGGGGTAGCCACCGTATCTCCCGGTACCTTCTTCATAATGCTCACCGGACGCTCTGTGTAAGTATCCAGCGGGAAAAGCTGCAGTACAGCATCTAAAAATTTCACATACACCATGGCCGTCCATTCTTACTATGTGGGAGTCGGCACCTACTGTATGCGTCGGAAAATTCCCATCAGCAATGAGAAGCTTATCGGAATGCCCCATTTCACATAAGCGCTTCAGCAATTCCGGAGAAAGAATAGCAGGTATCCCTTTTAACATTTTATAATCTCCTTTTTCCCTTTGACAAACGAGGTATCACGGAAATGTAATACCTCGTTTGGAAAGTAGTCTTATTCAAATATCGTGCTACTCGCATGATATTTCATTCATTACCGATATCGCTCGCAAAGCGTGCAATTCTTAACAAGTGGCACAGTCGAAGCCTGAGACAGCTTGTTTACTCGTAAAGACATGGAGCAATCTTCTCGTCTGCCATATTGTCCTTGTTGTACCAAAGAGCGCCTGTATCTACATCGGATACGGACTCACCCTTTGCTGCCTTAACTGCAAGCTCAACTGCCTTGTAGCCGATCTGTACGGGATCCTGTGTAACGGAACCTGCGAATAAACCGTCTCTAATAGCCTGTAACTGCTTGCTTCCTGCGTCGAAACCAACTGCTACAACCTTACCCTCGCCAATCTTGTCCAGACCTTCGTTAGCTGTGATAATAGCGTTTGCTGCGAACTCGTTGGAACCGTAGATAGCGATGAGGTCAGACTTCTCCAAGATAGCGGAAGCAACTGCTGCTCCGTCTGCATCCTTAACCTCTGCAGGGATACCTACATCGATGATCACCTTCGCACCGGACTTCTCATTCTTTAAGCTGTCATGTCCCTCTACGGATACCTTATCAGCACCGATGAGTTCTGTCATAGCCTCAACAAATCCCTTTGTTCTCTCCACGATAGACTGAGAGTTGGACTCCTGTGCTACTACACCGATTCTTACAACGTCTGTTGCGCCTTCAATCTTATCCTTGATTAAAGCATAAGTTTCTTTTGCAGCAAGCTTTCCTGCCTCATAGTTGTTGGTGGAAGCGTTTGCCTTAATAGCGCCTTCCGGAGCATCAGGAACACCGGAGTCGAATCCAATGATAGGAATATTCTTATCCATAGCATTCTGGATAGAACCGATACAAGCCTTGGTATCGAGCGCTGCAAGACAGATTGCTGTCGGCTTCTGTGCAATCGCTGCATCAAGATACTCAACCTGCTGTGCGATAGCAGACTCGTTATCCGGTCCCTGGAAGGAAACTTCTGCATTCAGTTCCTTTCCCGCCTGCATTGCACCCTTCTCAACTGCCTTCCAGAACTGATGCTGGAAGCCCTTAGCGATAACATTGATCTTCATTGCTTCGCCATCAGCCTGCTGCTCAGCAGCCTCTGTCTTCTTCTCTTCCTGAGCGGCAGCGGTTGTTCCTGCCGCTGTTGTTCCCTCAGTCTTAGCTGCGGAACCTCCACATGCTGCGAGAGACAGAGCCATTACGCCCGCCAGTGCAACTGCCATAATTCTTTTTTTCATCTTTTTTCCTCCTTTAAACCTTTCTTTTCCTATTTAGGATATCCATATACACAGCAAACACTAAAATGATTCCTGTGATAAAGAGCTGGTAGTGTGACTGTACCCCGATGTGGGGAAGCCGATTTTCAAAACTGTCATGATGAAAACACCGATGATGGTTCCTAAGATGGAACCTACACCTCCGGAAAGAGATGTTCCTCCGATTACCACGCCGGCGATGGCATCAAGCTCAAATCCGTTTCCGGTATTGGGCTGCGCTGTGGAGAATACTGCCACATACGCGATACCTGCAAGTGCCGCAAAAAATCCGGAGAATACATAAGCCAGAGTTTCATACTTCTTTACATTGATTCCGGAAAGTCTTGTTGCTTCCTTATTGGAACCGATGGATAAGATGTATCTTCCTGTCTTCGTCTTATTTAAAAACCACTGCCATCACTGCCGCACAGATGGCAAGAAGCAGGAAACCTGTCGGGAAGTTCTTCGGGAAGAGTCCCCCTTCCTTTGTAACCATAAAAATCTCTCTGAACCATGCACCTTCTGCAGTTCCCTGCGGAAAGGAAATGGTCTTTGTCTTCGAAACAATGGAACTGAGTCCTCTGGATACCATCATGGTTCCCAATGTAGCGATAAACGCGGGTAATTCCAAACGTGATACCAAGATTCCGTTAATTAATCCGAACAAAGAACCGCATAAGAGGATTACAAGGAGCACCAAAGGCATAGGAAGTCCACCCTCCATAAGTGTTCCGCCAATCAGGGCACAGCAGATTGCTACAGTACCGATGGATAAATCAATTCCTCCTGTAGAAATAACGAAAGTTACACCGATTGCCATAAATGCTACATAATAGGCAGACTTGGAAATGTTGGTAAAGGTGGTGCCCTGTAAAAACTTGTCTGTCAGTAGCGAGAAAAACCACGCATATTACGATGAGTGCAGCGATAACTACTGCCTGCTGGTTTGAAAAAAATCTTCTTAATCTTCACCTTTAGTCCCCCTGTCTATCTGTCGCACAAGTCATAATGGTCTCCTGATTGACTTCTGCAATATCTAAGCAACCGGTCACTCTTCCTTCGCACATAACGATAATCCGGTCGCTCATTCTTAAAATTTCAGGCAATTCCGAAGAAATCATGATGATGGATTTTCCTTCCGATACCAGTTTTTCCATCAGCTCATAGATTTCACTCTTTTGCTCCTACATCGATTCCTCTTGTCGGTTCATCAAAAATCAAGATATCCGAATCCTTTAAGAGCCACTTCGCAATAACCACCTTCTGCTGGTTTCCGCCGGAGAGTTTCTTGATGATTTGAGAAACGCCCGGTGTCTTGGTCTTTAATTCTTCAACATACTTTTCACTGATTTCCTTACACTTCTTTTCATCAATAAAAATTCCCTTATCCAGTTTTTCGAGCGAAGCGAGACAGGTATTTTCCTCTACGGACTTATCAACCAGAAGTCCGTAACGCTTTCTGTCCTCGGAGAGATAGCCAATGCCCGCCTTTACCGCATCTTCCGTGGATTGAATATCCACTTCCTTTCCATGCACGTAAATCTTACCGGAATCTCTCTTGTCCGCTCCAAACAGCAGTCTTGCCACCTCGGTTCGTCCTGCGCCCATAAGACCGGAGAAGCCTAAGATTTCTCCCTTCTTAAGTTCAAAGGAAACATCCTTGACAGCCTTTCCTCGACTTAAATTCTCACACTTCAGAACCACTTCCGCATCTTTGGCACTGCAGACTGTGTCTTTGGCTCCATAAATACGGTTCTTCCCACCATGAGTTTAATGATATCGTCCTTCGTGCAGTCCTTCGTAATCAGAGTTCCTACGTATTCTCCATCACGCATTACGGTTACACGGTCGGAAATCACATTGATTTCGTCCATTCTGTGTGAGATGTAAATGATTCCTGCTCCTTTTTCCCGTAAATCACGAATGACCTTGAACAGTTCTTCAATCTCGGAATTACTTAAGGCAGCGGTCGGCTCGTCAAAAACAATCACCTTCGCATTGGTGGAAATAGCCTTCGCAATTTCGACCATCTGCTGCTTTCCTACGGTAAGCTCCCCGATTTTGGCACCGGGCTTAATATCTACATTCAGCTTTTTAAAGAGCTCCTCCGCATCCTTTTCCATCTTCTTATCATCGATAAAGAAGCCGTTCATGCGTTCCTGTCCGATAAAAAGATTCTGTGCTACCGTCAAATCATTCATCATATTTAATTCCTGATGGACAATAGCGATTCCCGCCGCTTCCGACTCGGAAACATTTTTATATTCTACTTTCTTTCCTTCAAAGTGAATCGTTCCTTCATCCTTTGAATATATTCCTGTGAGGATCTTCATAAGAGTAGATTTTCCGGCGCTGTTCTCTCCCATGAGAGCCACTACCTCTCCCTTATATAAGTCCAACTCGGCATTTTTCAGTGCAGCTACTCCGGAGAAAGATTTCTTTATATTTTTCATTGATAATAAAGCTTCCATAATCTTCCCCCTAGTCTTTTTTCGTGCTCACTCTCTGCCCGTAGGTCTTGAATTTCTCCGCCATAAGCTCCATTTCTTCTTTCGGAAGAATGACCGGCTCTCCGATGGCTTTTGCCTTGGTATAAACCTCAGAGCAATACTCGATCTCTTCAACGATATTGAAAGCGTTGAGAATATCCTTCGCTCCTGCAAGAATACCGTGGTTTGCAAGAATTACAGCCTTTCTGTCCTTCATAGCTTCAAAGGCATTCTCTGCAAGCTCCTTACTGCCGTATGTCGCATACTTTGCCACTCTGACGGTCGGTCCGGCTACCGCAATCATATAATGTGTAGCGGGCAGATCCTCTCTTAAGCAGGACAAATAGTAGCATAAATGGTGTGAGCGTGAACGACTGCATCAATGTCATCCCTGTACTTATACGGCATGATATGCATTGCCCATTCGGAAGAAGGAACTCTGTTTCCTTCTACTACATTTCCATCCAAGTCGATGATTACAATATCTTCCGGCTGAATCTCAAAAAAATCGATTCCGGAAGGAGTGATGGCTACGTGGCCATGTGCCCGGTCAAAAATGCTTAAGTTTCCTCCCGTACCCTTTGGTAAGCCCTGCTGTTACCAGTTTCTTTCCATACTCGATAAGAAGCAGTCTTTCCTTTTCCATTAACATAAGTCTTCCTCTTTTCCTACTGAAATACATGAGAAGGATTTCTTGCTTTAAAAAGCTTTTAAAATCCCTAAAAATCCATTTCTCTCTTTAGACATATCACTTTATTTTCTATAAACATATAAGTTTTAGCTTCTTTTTAAGCCGTAGCTCCCTCGTCTCCGACTTGGGAGCCTTTGGCTCATTTAAGTCTACTTATATAAAGGTCCGTAGTACGCACAAGCTCTATAGTCCTGTCCCTCTAAATCCGCTGTACCGAAGCCGTTAAAGGAGTGAGGTCTGAAGATTCTCTCTTCCTCTACATTATGGAAAGCTACCGGAATTCTCAGCATGGAAGCCAAGGTAAGGAGTCTGTCTCCCACATGTCCTTCTACCGTTGCACCGTGGTTAGCTCCCCACTTTGCCATAACATTGTAAACGGAATCCGCTGCACCTACGCCAATCTTCGGAGCAAACCAAGTGGTCGGCCAGGTCCGATCTGTTCTCTCATCCAAAATCTTATGTACATCGTTATCGAGTACGCAGGTATGCCCTTCAATAACCTGTAAGGTCGGACCCACTCCCTCAACGATATTTACACGAATCATGGTAACGGGCATCTCTGCAGCTGTCTTAAAGTGGGAGGAGAATCCGCCGCCTCTAAAGTACTCGTAGTTCGCTCTACACCAGTCAGTAGCCTCGCAGCAAGCCTTAATGTCGGCCTCTGTCAGATTCCACCACTCCTTCATGGTGCCGTTGCCCTTCTCATCCTTTGCCGCAGCGCTGGCATCCAGACAGCTTGCACCGGAGTTGATAAGATGGATAATCCCGTTCTTTGCGTATCCGCTAAGCTCTTTTCCGCTGACTCTCTTCACCGCTTCCGGAGACCAGTAGGTTCTTACATCGGAGAAGATGGGAGCCTTTCCTGTGGAAAGCCATCCGAACATCATTGCCACACCGTTTAAGGTGTCGTTCTCCGTTGCAAAAGGTGTCGGCATCTTCTTTCCGTTCCAGTTAAAGCCGGAAGCCATGATTGCCTCCGTAAAGTCCGCGTTCGGAAGCCAGTCTGTCCACATTCTCTGCCCCTGGAAACCGCCTGCGATGGCATTTCTGCCAAGTGCCTCTTCATGCCAGCCGAGATCGTTTAACTTCGGATTTCCATAAAGAATATCTCTAACAATGAGGGCATGCTTTACGCAGAACTCCCACTGCTTATCATCCGGAACAAATCTGGACTTTGTAATCACCTCAGGGAATTGTTTTCCGGCATTGGTATCATAGCCTTCTTTACAGTACTCTTTTACCCACGCTAAAGCCTTCTTATATTCTTCAGGATCGTAGATTTCCAGATTAATTCTGCGAAGAACTTCTGTCATATCCACCCACTCAGTTCTCATACCGAGGTACTTCTGAAGAAAATCTACATTAACCACGCTGCCCGCAATCCCCATGGAAACCGCACCGATGTTCACATAGGACTTATTCTTCATAATTCCCACACCGACTGCAGCTCTTGCAAAATCTAAAATCTTCTTCTCAACATCTTCGGTAATTCCGCTGCCGTCCTTATCCTGTACCTCTGTTCCATAGATAGAGAAAGCCGGAAGACCTCTCTGCGCATAAGCCGCCATAACTGCCGCAAGATATACCGCACCCGGTCTCTCCGTTCCGTTAAAGCCCCAAACCGCCTTAATGGTATTCGGATTTAAGTCCATGGTCTCCGTTCCGTAGCACCAGCAAGGTGTAACGGTCAGTGTTCCCACTACATTTTCCTTTTGCAAAATATTCTTCGCAGATAGCCGCTTCTCCGCCACCACCGATGGTGGTCGGGGAAATCACAACCTCTACAGGCTCTCCGTCAGGATATCGAAGATTCTCCGAAATGAGCTTTGCAGCGCTTTTTGCCATATTCATGGTCTGCTCTTCTAATGACTCTCTTACTCCTCCCCATCTTCCGTCGATGGTCGGTCTGATACCAATTCTTGGATGATTCATATTTCCTCCTTTATCTGAATAAACCCCAATATATTATTTTGATTTTCAAGCAAAATGCTTGGAAATTACCGGATAATACCGCTTTCTCATTTCTTGAAAGCCTTCTATTACCTTCTATTATGAAGGAATTTCCTTTATTGAACTCTTCCGCTTTTAAGAGTAGTCCTTTACTTCCGAAGCCGCATAAATAAGCTTCCTTCCCTCTTCAATACTCTCTATTTCCTTTTTCATGAAGGAGACAGAGGAGAATATTTCCCAGTGCGGAACTCTCATAGGGACCGGCCTTGACTTGAACTTTCAGCTTCTTCGCAATCTTTTCCGCGAGAACCTCTGACCTTGCGCCTCCCCCTATCATGTGGAGCTTCGTGAAGTTTCTGCCCAAGATATTTTCAATATCCTCTTTTACCTCTCTGTATTTCTCCACCATACTCTCATAAATCAGGGTGAAGTAGGAAAAAAATCCTCTTTCGGTTCTGTTCCACCGCGGGAAAGGATAAAGGCATCGATTTCTTTCTTTACCTCTATTCTCTCTCTTCCGAAAACCTCTGCATCCATGTCAAGGAGGAATTCGGCTTCTTTGTCTTTCTTTACAAAGTCGGTTATTTCCTGGAAGGCTATTTTTCTTCCGAGTCTTTCCTCCAACTCTGCCTTATACTTTTTCTAATAGGTAGAGACCGGTGATATTTTTAAAGAACAGCGTCTCGGACTTGTAGCTAAGTTCATTCGTAAGGTTCTTCTCATAAACTTCTCTACCCACCTTCGCTTCCGGTACAGAGGTACCGATTAAGGACCAGGTACCGCAACTTAAGAAAAGCGAATCCTTTGTATCTTCAATCATGAGAAGTGCACTTGCCGTATCATGTCCCAAAACCGGAATAACGTCGATAGATAAGGCTCTTAAGCTTTCCAATCTCGAATTCTTTGTATTTCCCTTGCACTCTCCTGCTCGCACAATCCGTGGAACCAGTTCCTTATTGAGCTTTAGTTTCTCGAACAAATGCTCTGAAACTTGTTTTTTCGATAAGTCATACAGCCCTGTTGTGGACCAAATGCTCTCTTCTCCGATTTTTTCTCCGGTTAGGAGGTAGAAAAGGAGATCCGGTATCATAAGAAGCTGATCCGCTCTATCATAAATTTCTTTGTCAAATTTCTTTAGGGCAAGAAGCTGATAAACCGTATTGATGGTCATAATCTGGTTTCCACTGTTTTGAAAAAGTTCAAATTCGTCCAGTAAGGCCCTTGCTTCTTCTCTTCCTTCGGAAAAATTTCTCATCCCTATAGGAATGGGGCGCCTGTAAAAGATTTCCGTCTTTATCAATTACACCGAAGTCCACACCCCAGGTATCGATTCCAATCGTAGAGACATCGGGTTCTCTAAAAATCGTTTCTTCAATCTTTTTTGCGATACTCTCCCAGTCCCAATAAAGTCTTCCATTTTTTTATTTTTGAATCTTATGGGACATCCTCATGACTTCCTTTGTGCAGAACTGCCCATTCTCCACATAGCCAACTATCCCTCTTATGGAAGTTGCACCCATATCAAATGCCAAAACCTTCTTCATATTGCCTATCTCCACGTTTTTTTAACAATGAAAATATAGCATATTAACTAAATAAATTGTATCTTTGAACAAATGATTGAAAATATTTTCCCTTTTCTGTGCTATACTGTTCAAGTATGAACATTTTTGTCCAGGATCGCCCTCCCATGCCTTTCTCTAAGAAACTCTCTAAAGCGAACTATTGCATACTCGGCATAGGACGCGCATTAAGGAAAAATGTATACATTTTTTTCAAAACGTGCATTGTAGACGGCATAAGCTTCTCAAATAAAGGAGTAGTAAGATGGATATCCACGAAAGAAAAAGGGAAATTGTAGAAAACCTGAATCAGCATAACGGCATTGCAAGCATGAACTATCTTTGCAAAAGACTCTATGCTTCCCGCTCCACTATAAGAAGAGATTTGATTTCTCTGGAAGAAGACGGCATTATTAAAAGGGCGCACGGTTATGTCTCTCTCATTGTAAAGTCGGCCAAAGAAAGTCCCATTAATATGCGACAAATTGAGAATCTGGATAAAAAACAAAACATTGCCCGAAAAGCAGACTCCCTAATCAAAGACGGCATGGTGCTCTTTCTGGATTCTTCTTCCACGGTTTGCCAGCTTGCCCCTATTTTAAAGACGAAGCAAAATATCACGGTGATTACGAATGGCATAAACATTGCCAACGAACTTTCCCACGCACAAAACCTGACCTGTTTTCTCTGTCCCGGAGTATTAAAGCACCAAAGTCTCTCTATCGTCGGTGAATTTACTTCCGCATTTATTAAAAACTTCCATGCCGAACTTGCCATTCTTTCCTGTAAAGCCATTCAGGAAAAGGGAGTTTTTGAAGGGGACGATTCTCAGGGACTTGTCAAAAAGTCCATGATGGAAAATGCGGACAAAACTATTCTTCTCTGTGATACCACAAAGGAAAATGCGGTCGGATTCTTTAAGACTTCGGATTTCGATAAATTATCCTGCCTCATTTCCGATGCGTCGTTTTCGCCATCGTTGCAAAAAATTCTGGAGGAGAAAATCCCTAAACTCTATTGACGATGTAGTATAATATGGATATTATTATACTATAAAATTACTATGCTTTAAGTCGAGGGGAAAAGATATGAATATACGCCCATCAGCCGCAATACGGCAAAACTATAATGAAATTGCAGAGCTCTGCAAAAAAACAGAGGAGCCTGTTTTCCTTACCAAAAATGGAGAAGGTGATTTAGTCGTTATGGATATCGCCACCTATAACCGTAGAGAAAAAATGCTACATTTACGTGAAGAATTACTCTCCGTTGAAGAAGATCGTTTAAGAGGGATTGCAGGTTATTCTCTTCCTGAACTCACAAACATGCTGAAAAATAAGATAAATGAGGTAGCAAAAAATGGCAGAAACAAGTAAATATTCTATTATTGTTTCAGAACGCGCCACACAAATGTTACTGTCTCACATCACCTTTCTCTCTCAGGTCAGTTTGACCGCTGCAAGTAAGTTGGTACAAGACTTCGATACACAGATTCAGTCTCTGGAATTCATGCCCATGAGACGTCCTTTTTTTAATGCGGATTATATTCCGCAAAATACTTATCATTTTATTTTGATAGGAAAAAGATATATGATTCTTTTTCCAAATCAAAGATTGCACTGTTTTTGTGGATTATGTTTTGGATTGCCGTCAGGATTATTCTTGGTTGATCTGATTTTAGCATTTTCCTCTACTCAATATCTGTAGCATTTTTCTTCCGTGCTAAATATCTCGCTTGTCAAATATAAATAATTTTGCTATATTATGCGTGATTTTTTTATGGAACGTTTAATTTTGTATTAATTTTTCGGTCTTTTTTGAAAGTCTTACAATTGTTTTTACTTTGCAAGACAGTTCACATTCCGAATGTTTTATCTTATCGTGCACTATAGAGAATCAATTTGTTGCAATTCTATTCATGATTATCAGAAAGGGTTATTATGTGGTTTATTCTTTCCTTGGTTGCTGTCTTTTTCTGGTCCGGTTCCGACTTTTTTTCTAAGCTCGGTTCTCCGCAGAAAGATAAAAACAGCCATCTAAAGATGATTGTTGCTGTAGGACTCGTGATGGGCTCTCATGCAACATATCAAGTTCTTGTAAATGGAGTAACGTTTAATCTCCAGACGGTTTTAGTTTATCTTCCCGTATCTTTCCTCTATATCTTCTCGATGCTCCTGGGCTACATCGGACTTCGCTATATAGAGCTTTCCATCACCTCTCCGATTTGTAATACATCCGGAGCGGTAGCGGCATTTTTGTCTTTTCTTTTCTTAAAGCAAACGCTCAGCTTTCCGCAACTTATCGCGACGGTTCTCGTTATTGTTGCGATTGTTCTTCTTTCTTATTTTCAAAAGCAGAAGGAAGAGGCTGAGCTGAAGGAATCAGGGGAAGAACCCGGCATGAAGCATATGAACAGCTTCCTGGCTATCTTTTTCTCTATCGCCTACTGCATCATTGACGGTCTCGGAACCTTTATGGATGCAGTGGTTTTGTCCCCGATATCGGATAATCCTGCAGAAAGAACCCTTATGGATTCCATCTTCGTGCATCGTCTTTCCGAAGATTCCGCAAATGTAGCCTACGAATACACCTTCCTCGTAGTCGGAATCATCACACTGCTCTATCTTATCTTTGTGAAGAAGACAAAGTTTTTCCCGAGTTATGATGGAGCAAAGCTTCTCGGTGCCATGAGTGAGACCGCAGGACAGGCGGCGTACATCATAGCCCTTGCCGCAAACGCCGTAGCTTCCGCACCCCTCATTTCCAGTTACTGTATCTTCTCCGCTCTCTGGGCACACATCTTCTTAAAGGAAAGACTCTCGAAGAAGCAGTACTTTGCCGTTGCCCTCGCGGTAATCGGCATCGTGATCATGGGATTCTTCGGGGGTGACTAAATATAGAACTCTTCATACAAAATGCTTTCCACTTCGAAAGCATTTTTGTATGCAAAAAATAGAGTAATAAAGGAGAAAATCTATGAAAAGGAAAAAAATTATCCCGTTGCTTCTGGCGCTCTCTTTAAGCACCTCTGCCCTAAGCTTCAGTCCGACCTGGGGCAAACCCGCGAACGAACTCAGAATTCCGTCCTCACCGGGGAGGACGGAGTAGACGTAACAAGTGGCAGCAATATGGTTTCTACACACTATAGAACTTTAGAGGAGAGCGTTTCCTATAGCGATCTTCCAGGAGAGGAATCCGAGGAACCTTTCGCTTTTGAGAAACTAGATACAAAAGAGGAATTCTATCACTATTTTGTTGACCATATACTGGATCCTATCCCGGTTTCCATAAATCTGGATAAAGATAAGTATTATGACGTAAAAGACGGAAGAGCTTTATTACTTGGACCTCTCCGGCAATGCAAACAGCAATCCGATTCTCGCAAAACTTGCCAAGACGATTCGGGAGAAGATTGATCCTTCTTTGGATGACGACGATAATGCTTTAGGCGGTCTTTTATCCTCTGACGGCGTTATGGCGGGCAGAAGTCCTTTTGTTATTCGCTTTAAAAAGTTCGAAAGCGGAGAAAAAGCTTGCCTACCTGGTTTATCAAGGATTCGACAAATATACCGGAGAGCCGGGCAAAAAATATCTTATCCCCTTAAAGGGTACCAACAAGGAAACCTTTAACTTCATAGTAAGCGGAAATGTAAATCAATTTAATCTTCCGAAAAATAAGGAAATCTGTGATCATAACATGGGAGAAATCATCCGCTTCCTGAAAGAGAATTATCCGGAAATAAAGGAGATTCATTTTACGGATAGAAATATCCAGTCTGAAGGAGAAGGCAGGGAAAAAGCAGTACTACTACAGCGTAGAGTATACGGATGAACATGGAGAACGTAAGCCTGCAAGAGTGAATGTCGGGAGTCTACAAAATCTCGAAATATTCCTGAAGAATGGATAAATTTCCTTAGTAAGAATCTCTATTTTCCTTTTTGAGGAAGGGGCGATTCGAAGGGAATACCACTCTTACGCCAGAGGAAATAAAAGGAGATTAAAGGGAAGTTCAGCCGCATTATTAATAATGCCCTGACCGGTGTTCTTTCTGTAGAAGTAGCACAGGAGATTGTGCCTAATGTGGACGAGCGCATGGTTGCTTTTACTCATGGAGAGACACTCGATTACGGTATTCAGCTCACTGTAAAAACGGAAAAAAGCGGAGATGTGGTAGTCACTCTTCCCATCACCTATAGCGCTGCATTAAACGTAAGCTCCGTCTTTTTCCTTGGAAAAATTCCGACTTGGAGAATCTAGAGCTTTCTCCGGATAAAAACTACGTTTATGAAAAAAACGCGGAACAGGAAATGCTGTCCGGTCCCTGAAAGAGTACTTAAAAAGCTCTTTAAAAGAAGGAGAAAAGCTCAGAACCCCCGTACTAAAAGATAAGGTCTTACCACCGGATGGGGTATATCTTGTAAAATACAATAAGGAAATCCTTTATCCTGTATACAAGGACGGCAAGTTTGTGCGAAACTTAAGAGTGAATCTGAACGATGCCATGTCGGAAGAGAACGCTTATCACAACTATATTTTTGCCAAAAACATGCGTTATGACGGGGATAAAACAGAAGACGGCTATCCTGTGATTCTGATTACCGAAGAAGACAGGCAGGATATCGAAAAAGTTCTTCGCACAGAGTTAGGAGAGAGTCTTTCCTCTGTCGAATTCCCTAACCAAGACAAAGTCTCCCAGACTACCTACGGCTTGCATTTTGTAAAGACGACTCTTCATTTTACAGACGGAAGCAGTAAAGAACTTCCGGTCTACCTCACAGGCAATTTGGAGAGCCTCCCTTCTTTCGGAGAGCAGCCGCTCTATAAATTAGACAGTGACAGAATATGTGGCGGGGAAGTTATACGACCGGAAGATCCGAAAACTCCCGAAAATCCGACAGAGCCGGTGAATCCTACGAACCCTGTAAATCCGGTGAATCCCGGCAATGGAAACGGTAACGGAAATGGCGGTGGAAACGGGGGCGGAAACAGCGGTGGCGGTTCTCGTACACCGATTGTCGAGGAAAGCCAAACTCCTGCAGTACTTTCCGCAAGTAGAGAAGCGGTTTCTTCTAACGGGGAAGTTTTAGGGGAAGAGACCGACTCCCGCTGTTCTCGGCGTAGGGAGAAAAGGAAGAGGATTTGTCAAAACCGAAGACCGGAGTAATCCGTTCAGTTTTACTCTTTTCGGAATAAGCGTCATCGGACTGGCCTTTTGGGCTTTACAGGAGAAAAAGAAAAGAACGTAAACATTCATAGAGAATACATTTTTTTATAGACGAAAAGCCTTCAAGCTTTTCTATAAAAAAAGGCTGTGAAAAATCAAGTAATAAAGTGATTTTTTTACAGCCCCTTTTATTCTTAACGAGTATTTCGCAGAGCGTGCGATATCTCATTCTAAAAACAACCGGTATAAGCATAACATTACTATGAGAATATTCCATAAGTTTTTGTATTCCCTTACTATTATGCCACTAATTACAGCTTATACTTTTTCCAACGATATATCTGCAAAGTCAATGGATTTCTCTTCTAAAAAAACATCACCATATAGATTGGAAAATAGCTGACTTGTCCCCTATTTGACACTTTTCCAAGGTATTTTCAATCCATTTCTGACACATTTCCAAGATTATTTCGGCCTGATTTTGACACTTTTCCAAGATTTCATAGTAAAGATTACGATATGGAATTTAGTCCTTGAGCCCTTCCACAAGTTTCTTTAGGCTTCCTTCCTCAAAGGGACTCATAAGTCCTGCCTTCTTCTCGAGTTCGGTAAAGAAAAGGGATGCGGAAAGATGAGAAAAACTCCATATAGCTCTTCCACGCTTCTTTGAAATCCCGCTTCATGAAAGCCTTGTACTGCAGGGCATTTACCGCAGCAAGACAGTAATCAATGTAGTAATAGGGGTTTTCATAGATATGGCTCTGCTTCTGCCAAAGTCTTCCCTCATTTAAGAAAGGATTGTCCTTATAATCAAGGTGCGGTCTGTATTCCTTCTCGAGTTTCTTCCAAAGCTCATTTCGCTCTTCCGGAGTCATTTCCGGGTTCTTGTAGACGATGTTTTGGAATTCATCTACCATGGTGCCGTAGGGAATAAACATCAGCGTATCTTCAAAATGCATTTCTCTATAGTCGTCTGCCCTCTCTCCAAAGAAAAGCTCCATCCAGGGCTCCGTGAAAAATTCCATGGACATCGAATGGGTTTCCGCCGTTTCGGAAGTTAAGTCATTATGCTCCCGAATAGGAAGATTCGCAGTCAAATAGCCCTGAAAGGCATGACCGCACTCATGGGTAATCACATCAATATCTCCTGCAGTTCCGTTGAAGTTTGCAAAAACAAGAGGCATCTTGTAGTTCGGAAGCATATCCATATAGCCGCCGGTACTCTTATTTTTCCTGCCAAGGACATCAAAGAGCTCCATTTCCCGCATTTTCCGCATGAAAGTAGAGGTCTCGGGAGAAAGCTCATCGTACATCTTCTCTCCGGCCGCCATGATTTCTTCCGGGGTTCCTTTTGGCGCAGGATTTCCCTCTGGGAAGAAAACATCTTCATCGTAATAGTAGAGGTGGTCGATTCCCAGTCTCTTTCTTCTCTTTTCATGCAGCTTTTCCACAAAGGGAACAAGGTCACGCTTCACCTGATTCCGGAAGCTTTCAATTTCCTTCTCGCCGTAACAGTTACGATTCATTCTGGCATAGCCGAGTTCAGTAAAGTCAGGATAGCCGAGCAGACGCCCCTGTTCGGTACGATTCTTTACCAGCTCATCATAGAGGGAATTCAGTTCCTCCCTATGCTCCTCAAAAAAAGCACTATACTTCTCCCAAGCTCTTTCCCGGACAGAACGGTCCACGCTTGTCAGATAGGGGCGCATAAGAGAAAGGTTTAATTCCTCTCCCTCCCATTCAATCGTCGCCGTGCCAGAAGCTTTCCATAGGCGGTCGTAAGCTCATTTTCCTTTTGCATAAGGGGAATGAGCTTCTCGTCCATGCCTTTTATCGCTAGTTCAATATTCTTAAAGGCCACATGCCCGATTTTCTCTTCCATCTCTTTTTTGAAAGGAGAATGATAGAGCTTCTTCTGGTATTCCACCATGGCATTCCAAAAGCCCGGCATCTTTTCGTCATAGTAGTCCTTCTCCTTTTCATAGAACTCATCGGTCATATCGATATTGTTCCGAAAATTCGCAAGCACCATCGCCGTCATCACATCGTCCTGCATCTTGTAATACTTTTTTTATGAATGGAAAAAGACCTCCTCTACGGACTTTGCCTTGTCCAAGGCCTTCGTTAAATCCGAAAGCTCCTTTTCCATTTTTGTAAAATCCACCCTCTCATAAGGGAATTCGCTCAGTTTCATGATTTATTTTCCTTTCCTTCTATATCCACTCATCTTTTGTACTAGGCGTCATTTTTAGAAAGCAGATATACACAATACTGGTTCATGCTAATTCCTTCCCTCTCTGAATGCACCGCTAAGGATCGATGCAAGCTCCGGGGAATCCTCAATTTAAACTGTCCGGAATAGTCTGCCAGACTATCCGGCTCATGAATCTTCACACCTTCTTCCAATGCTGCTGCAAGCCATTCTTTTTTTGCATCCATCGCATTCGCTACTGCACTTTCTACAGTCTCACCACAGCTAATACACCCGGGTAAAACCGGAAAAGAAACAACGAATCCACCTTCATCCTTATCTTCTACAATTTCCATACGATAAGACATTGCCAAATAATCATTCAGCGTCTTCATCATTTTTCGCCTCACTTTCTACAATCTGCCGCACCATTTCTACATATTTTTTTGATTGGCTCATGCTTTGGAATCGCAAAAAATACCATTATACAGATGCTTAGGCTACCCCCCCTCTTACGAAAAGCGTATGGAGACGTCGGTACTTGCAGAAAACAAGCACAGCGAAGTTGTCTGCTTAGTATCCGCTACGTAAGGACAAACTTTTCATCAGAAAAGTTGTCCTGTACGAGACCAGCTTCCGAAGGAATTTGCTTTGCGAAGCAAAGTGAGCAGTGGTTCACAAAATCACTGCTCAGTCAGGCGAATCGAGCGAGAGCGTCTTTTTAAAAGAGGGGATACCTGAAGCATCGTAACCTCATTTACACAATATCCTTCAAAATCTCCAAAGGAAACGGCTCTCCCACCTTCTCTACGGAAAGGTCTCTTAGCGTAAAGTTTGACTTCCTAAGGGTCAGCGCCGGATTATAGTAGGGATCTCCCTTTCTCAAAATCTCCGGCCAATGCTTTGCGAGGCAGACAATCTCTCCATTGAAACGCTTTTACCTTCTCCGGATTATCCTCCAGTCCTCTGGACTTGGACTCATAGTGGGTAAAAAGGGCATAGGGGGTATACACCACCCGCTTTCCAAGAGCACGAATCTTCAAGCAAAAATCCACATCATTAAAAGCTACGGCAAGCTCTTCTCGGAAACCGCCCACCTGATCAAAGAGGGATTTCTTGGTCATTAAAACGGCGGCAGTGACAGCAGTATAGTTTTGAATGCAGGCTGCCCTATGCATGTAGCTGTTTTTCCGTTTCGTGGGTACCGATAAAAGGTGGCTCCTGCAATGCCGCCAAAGCCCATCACCACACCTGCGTGCTGAATCATCTTATCCGGATAGAGAAGCCTTGCACCGCAGATTCCGATTTCCTCCTGCTGCACAAACTGAAGCATTTCCTCCAGGGAATCCGCCTTTAAGCACTCAATGTCATTGTTCATAAAGAGCAGGTACTCTCCGTGGGAAAATCCCACTCCGAAGTTGTTGATCGCGGAGTAGTTGAACTCTCTTTCCCAGCGCACCACCCTACCGCCTTGGTATGAAACTCTCCGTACCTTGCCGGGAATTCCTCCTGAATCTTTTCATAGTAGGAAAATGTCTTTTCCTCCACGGAATTGTTCTCCACCACAATCACTTCCAGATAGGGATAGCTTCCGGCAAAGAGAGAGCGAATGGCCAGATCCAAATCCTCGCTATGGTCTTTACTCGGGATAATCACGGAAATAAGAGGAAGCTCCCCATCCTTTTTCTCCAAGGCATAGTGGCAATGATAATAGCCGTAGGTAATGCCTCTCTCCACCTTTTCAATGGGAAGTCCCAAGCGCTTTGCATGGTCGAAAACCGCCCGCTCTCCGGCAGTAAAGGCATAGAGCTTTGCCTCCGGATTCTGGGCAGTGGAGAGCTGATGAGAGCGCCAATGATAGAGTACCTTCCTGATATGAACAATAGTAGAAGAAGTAAAGAGCGCCTCTTCCTGTTCCTTTCGTTCTTCCTCACTGAAACCTACAACCCTTTCCCTTCTTTCCGCCTCTTCACAAAGTCGCAAAATCAGGTCATAGTCCTGCGCACCGTCATATTCCTTCTGCTCGTAAATCTTCTCTCCCTCTTCTCCCTCTTTCGCTACCGCCTCCAGCAAAGAACGCTTCGCAATCAGAAGATGGCAGAAATAATTTACACTACGAAGAAGCTCCGGGCTGTAATCCGGCTTAAAGTGGGGCTCAAAGTAATAGGCGGAAGCAAAGTCAATCTTATCCTCATCACTATAGAGAAGCTCCGCCTTGGGATGCTCCTTGATGGTTTTCGCAATGGTATATAAGGCATCTTCCGTCAGCTCATCATCATGGTCGGAGAAAATGATGAAATCTCCCTTGGCCATGGCAATGGCGGCATTGGTATTTCCGGAAATCCCCAGGTTCTTAGGAAGGGCGGTAAAACGCACTCTGCTGTCCTTCTCCTGATATTCCTTTAAGACCGCAATGGGGGACTTTTCTCCATTTTCCAAAGAATCCTCGGAAAGCTCGGAAGCATCCGCAAGGCAAATTTCAAAATGCGGGTAGGTCTGGGATAAAATGCTGTCTAAGAGTCTTCGTAAAAAAGCCTCCTTGGGACGGTACACCGGAATCACAATGGAAAAAAGCAGGGGATTCTCCCAAACTTCCGCCCTTTGCCGAGAAAGCTCTTCCACTCCGATCTTCTCTTTTTTGTACCACTCGTTATAGTCGTAGTCCTCTTCAATACTCTTTAGCTTTCGCACACTCTTATGCCAAAGAGCGGAAAGACCGCCCTTTTTTTCAGGGGTGTCCTTTACCGCTTCCACGGTTTCCCATTGGAAGAGGGCCAGAAATTTCTCCATCTTCTTGTGGGAATGAGAGTTAAAGGACTCGATTTTTTTATCATCAAAACTAAAAACGACGAAGCTGCTGATCCACCTCCAGCAAAAGCTCCACCCTTTTCGCCCTTTCCCAGTTCGTAAAGGGGTGTCCAAAGAAAAAGCCCAACTTCCTCTTGATTTTCTTCCCGTTTTCCTCCTCGTACTTTGGAAAATAGGCTTCATTTACGGTTTCCCGCTCTACTTCCTCATAGGAAAAATTCTCTCTTTTCCCTGCCTTTCCTTGAACGGATATCTCTACGGGAGTCTCCGGATCTCTTCCAAAAGCCCAGCCTTGTATATGTAATTTCCCTTCCTGACTAGGGCGATATCAATCTTTGCTCTCATTTTTCTCTTACACCTCTTCCGAAGAACTTTCATTCTGCGCCGGCTGTTCTAAAGAACCGCTTTCACAGGCATCCTGCCCCGGCTGTTTTGAAGAACTGTCTTCGCTTATTGCCTGTTTCGAAGTACTGCTTTCGCCGGTAGCCTGCTTCGCCTGCTCCGAAAAATTCAGTCTCTCTTCCTCCACCACGAGCGGTCTCTTCATGACTCTTTGGTTAATGGATAAAATATATTCTCCCAAAAGTCCGATAAAAAAGATTTGCACAGAGCCGAGGAATAGCATTCCTATCAGCATAGGGAGCCATCCCTGCGGGAAAAGCGGTCCCACCAGATCAGTTTCATAATGAGATATAGGAGGCCGACCAGCATGCTGATTCCCGCAAAAATCCCGCCCAAAAATACCGCCAAGCGAAGTCCCACCTTGGTGTAGCTGGTAAAGCTCAGCATGGCCGCATCATAAAGGGTATAGAAGTTGTTGTGTGTCACGCCCGCCCGGCGCTTCGGCTGCGTATAGGGGATATCCTTTCTTCTGTAACCAAGCTCCGCCACAATACCGCGCAGGAAAGGGGTGGGATCGTCCAGAGATTGCATTACCGAAATAAAGCCTTTGTCGTATAGTCCAAAGCCCGTAAACTGGCTGATTTGATCTACGGAAGACATTTTCCGGATAAGCTTATAGTATATTCCCCGAAGCGCGTACATAAGTTTCGACTCGTTACTCTCTGTCTTCACGCCGATTACAATGCGGTAGCCCTCTTCCCAGGCTTCCACAAACTTCGGAATCATTTCGACCGGATCCTGAAAGTCTGCCGCCATAAGAATAGTCGCATCTCCCGTGCTGTTCAGCATCCCGTAATAAGGAGAGTTGAACTGTCCAAAATTCTTCGCATTAAAAATCGCCTTGATGCCCTTATCTTCCCGGCAAAGCGCTCTTAAGTTCTCCCGCGTCTTATCCTGTGAGTCATTGTCAATAAAGAGAAGCTCATAATGATAATTCTTAAGCTTCTCCTGAAAACAAGTCCTAAGTGCATTCGCAAGGGGAATAACATTTTCCTCCTCGTTATAACAGGGGATAACGATACTGATGGTCTTCTTCAAATTCCAACCTCTTTTCTATCCTTCTAAATCGCTATACAGTAAAACTTTTATGGCTTTTTATCCTTCTAAATCGCTATATACCAAGACTTTTATGGCTTTTCTGTTCTTCATATCATACAGTGCCGCTTCTATATTTTCCATACCGCAGTAGCTTTTCGTAAAAAATGCGCTCGGGTGAAAATCCTTTTCCCGGACAATCTTCATAATTTTCTCAAGATGCGCTCTTCCGCCCTTAGAAAGAGAGAAGACAAAGCTCTTTCCCGCCATACCCTTTCCTAAGGAAAAATTTTTGGCAAATAAAGGGCGTCCACCGCCTTCTTTTCTCTCTCTTCTCCATCAATGAGATAGCGAAGCGGTTTTCCGGAAAGTTCTTCCTCTACAACTTCTTCATCCGCCCCTGAAATAGGCCACATTGCTGACCACGCCGCCACCGTATTTTACCATGTCGGAAGCTACACAGAGGGCATATTCATCTCCTCCGCAAAGGAGAACCCGGTCCACACCCTTGCCGTCTGTCCTGTTCCAAATCTCGTTCACAATAGAAGAATTGGTGGAATTTGCCAGAGGATGCTTCCCTTCCGGTAGGGGAGTTCTAAGCACTCTATAATCCAAAACCTCCACCGGGCAATCCTTTGTTCCCATACTAAGCGCCAGTCTTTTGCTCTCTTCCCGACTTCCCACGGCAAAAATACGACTTGCGCCGAAGTACTGCGCGGCAAAAATCGCCGCAAGGCCGATAGCCCCGATTCCCAGTACGCAAACCGTTTTTCCCCTCTCCACTCTTCCTTCTTCTGCAGCAGTAAATCCGGTTTGCAAAACATCCGTGCATAAAAGCGCGTCTTCCAAGGAAAGTCCCTCCGGAATTTTTCCGCAATTTTTATCCGCATGCGGTAAATAAAAGCATTCTTGAAAAGCTCCGTCTATGGACTTTCCAAGGGAATGGGCAGAAAAAGGATGGCCTGCATGAGACTCATTTTTCCGTAACTTCTTCACTGTCCCAGTTCGGGGTAATGGCGGAAATTGCCACAATTTCTCCCACGGAAAAATCCTTTACCGCACTGCCTTTCTCTATGATTTTCCCTACGCACTCATGTCCCAGAGTGAGATTTTCTCTCTTCGGAGAGCCCTGCCAAATCGTATGCACATCGCTTGTGCAAGGCGCAAAAAGAAGGGGCATGATGAGCACACCGTGTTCCGAAAGAAGACTTGGCTTCTCCTTCTCCATCCATTTCACTTTTCCTCTTCCCTCTAAGACAAATGCTCGCACAGCGACTTCCTTTCTCTTTTCGTAAAATACTTAGCAGCTCAGCGGATTATGATTGGTTATCCTTCTATAAAGGTCTTCGTCTCAAGTCTACCCTCGTAGCAAACAACTTCACGCTTTGCCAAAATATTTCTTTCCCACAGGCTCGTTTCAACGAGATATCACACGCTCTGCGAGCGATTCTCGTTAAGAATTCTTAACAAGTGGCGCAGGCGAAGCCTGAGACATCTTGTTCATAACGAGTATCGTGCGCAAAGCGTGCGATATCTCGTTTAAAGCTCCGTTATCTTTTCGCCCCTAAGTGCCAAAATCCGCGGACAGGGTTGAAAATCCTGCTTGATAATCCCGGCTATCTCGTCCGTATAGCCCGGTGCCACGATAAGAATTTCGTCCACCGGCTCCTCCTGAAAAATGCTCAGGCGGCACAATCAATACATGGGAAGCCGGACTGTACAGCCCCCTGCTTAAAGGGTGCAGAGTCAATGATATAGGATACCGCATCCTTTAGCGCCGTTGTGGAAAGCAGGGTGAGCCCCTGATGGCTCGCACCCCATATAGCCATCCTTTCTCCCTTTTCCTTTAGCTTTGCAATATGAGCCTCTACATCCTCTTGAATCTCCTTTTTCATTTTTCAAGAAGAGGAGAAATGTCGATTTTCTGCCCGCTGTAGCGGAAAAATGCTTAGGTTCTCCTTCGCTTCCTTTTGCAAAACAAACTCAATGGTATCCCGATTGATTACGCGACTCTCGAGAAGAGAAAAACCGGCTTCCTGAGAAAGGTATTGCAGGCTCTCTTCCGTAAAATTACTGATATGGTCACGGAGCAGCTCATAGTAGCTCTTGTTTTTCCAAAAATATAATGAAAACTCGGTACCGTGAGGAGGAAAATGCCGCCCGCCCGAAGATGCGTGTAGGCGTAGTCCAGCATCCTTCGGGTCCTTCTGGTGCTCGAGGAAATTAAACTGCACCATGGCATCGACTTCCTCTCCGACTTCCTTTTCCTGTTTTCCGTCCGGAGAAAGGGCAATCAGCCCCTTTAAGGAAAAGTCTTCTTCCGGGAAGCCCTCATAGAGAGGAAGACCTGCCGCCCTCCCCTTTTCCACAAGACTCTTCTTATGCTCTATCCCGAAAATGTAGGGCGTCAAAGCTCCGCATTCCACACCTTCCCACATCTTAAGGAACTCTCCCTGCCCGCTTCCCAGCTCCAATATCACGGGCTCTCTCTGTCCCTTATTTTGCAAATAAGAAAGAAGTTTTGTGTATTCTTCCTCTCGAAGACGGCGCATGGTTGTTGTTCCGCCTCCTGCACGAATCACATCCTTATAATAGGGGACAGGCTCGGTATCAAACTGCACCAGACCGCAGTGCAGGCATTGGCAAAGCGGTAAATCCACCGGCTTTTTCCCGCTCCAAATCCTCTTTTCTCGGAAAATCCTGCGCAGAAGCAGGAATATTATGAAAAACGGCAAGCTCGGAAAGCTTCTCTCCGCAGACGATACAGTTTGCCATCGATTTCCCCTTTCTTATTCTTTAAATATTTTGATATAGCCTGATTGATATAGCTTAATTTCTTTAAAAAAAGTTTAACTTCTTCCTAAGGCTTACTTTGCCTATCTATCCTGTTGTTTTCCGGAAACAGTAGCTTTACGCTTTCAGGAATTCCCTTCATAAATAAATTCATATAACTCTTCTATCCCGGAAGAAAAAGCTAATTTTCTCTTCAAAGCCCAAAGCAGGAAGCTCTTTTGTATGCGCCGTAAAGTCATAATCGCCCTCCACATTGGGCGGACGAAGACCAAAGCGCAGGAGACTTTCTTCGCTATGCTCTATCCCTTTTTTTCTTTAGGAAAGAGAAGCCGATTTGCTCGATTTCCTTAATGTAGTCGGAAAGAAGACAACTTTCTCTACTGCAGATGTCTATCGTAAAGCTACCGTATTCTTTATTCTGTCCGTACGAAGCTAAGTCAAGCTGCTTCTCATTATTCTCTCCTTCTAGGTTTTCGCCCTCCGATTTACTACTTCTCTGACTTCTGCTTTCTCCCTTCCTCGTCGGAACGACCAAATCCGTAAGAAAAGGCCAGTGCACGCCCGAAATCTTCCTCCGCCATAAAATTCCAAATTTTATTTCCGCTTCCAAGCTCCGTTTCCGTACCTCTTAAGGTGTTTCTCACAAGCGTCTTTACAAGGCTTCTTTCATGATCCCCTTTTCCGTAGATAGAATAAATTCGAAGGTCGATAAATTCCATGTCCCCGTGGTTTTTTAGGCCATATTCGGAAAAGGCGAGCTTCTTCTCTCCGTAGGGGCTTGCCGGAAGAGGCTCTTCTCTTGTTCCTCTCCCCATTTCCGCCTGTGATCCCGCAAAGAAAAAGCGTTTTACGCCATGTTCCTTAGCCCAGGAAAAAAAGGCCTTGCTCATGCGAAGATTCTTTTCCTGCGTTGCGATATCCGAACGCCCCAAGGAACCGACACCGTCCCAAGCAAAATGCAGAACCGCGTCAAAGTGAAGCTCGCTAAGAGAGGCCGGACTAACCGGACTAAGGTTTTCAGAAGTAGCATTCCTTTCCGTAGTACTGTTGGTATATTCCGCTTCTATTCCATTTTCTTTCTCCCAAAGAAGAAAGCTTTCCATGTTAAGGGAGAGAAGTTGCATCCCCTTCTCTCCCTTAAGTCTTTCTTTATTTCGACTCTCCGGGCGCAAAATCCCGTAGACTTCATGGCCCTTTTTTAAAAGCGCTTTTCCTGTACTTATTCCGAGGAAGCTCGTAATCCCGCTGATCAGTATCCGCATTTACTGCCTCTTCTTTAAGAGCATGAGCATTTCCATTTCCTCATCCGGAAGGAAGGGATCCATGTCCTGTAAGGGCGGGCTGAAAAGATTTCCTTCCTTATCCCGCTTTGCACTGGACTTCGGCAGGAACTGCTGCGTGAGGCTTACAAAGACTTCGCAAAGCACCGGTCCCTCCACTTTCAAGGTCTTCTCGATTCCCTCGGAAAGTTCTTTATTGCTGTGAATGGAAACATAGGGGTAGCCGTAGGCATGCGCGAGCTTCTCTAGGCTCGGGAAGGAAAGGTCTGTACCTTCTCCCTCCATACCGGAGTCCACACCGATTCCCACCAGAGGCTTTCCGAAGAAGCTGTTCTGAGTCTGACGAATGGAATGATATCCACCGTTATTTACCACAAAAATCTTCAGTGGCATCTTGTGGTGGATAATGGTCTGCAGCTCCTGCAGGTTCATCTGAATGGAGCCGTCTCCGGTTAGGACTATGATATCCTTTTCTTGGTAAGGCGGATAGCTTTCTTCCTTCCCCTGCCAGTACGGAGTCTGCTTTAATTTTTCCTCCTCAGCCTTTGTGAAATCAATTGCCGCATAGTAGGCACCGATTCCGGCAGGAAGTCCGTATCCCATGGACGCTACACCGTCCTGACTGATAAAACGGGTTCCTTTTTTTATGATATAGCTCTGTCCGCCGGCAACACAGGGAGATCCGTTTCCTACAACGGTAATCTGGTCTTCCTCCGCCCTTTCCGAAAGCTTCTCGACTAAAGCATAGACATTGCACTCCGCAGTCTCTTCCGAACGATATTCCGGAAGAATCGTGGGATAATTTGCCTGATAGAAGCGCACGGTATCAAGCCAAGTAAGGCGCTCGCTCTTATCCTCTTCCAAAACGGCCTCTGCCGCCTTTTCCCGAATGAACTTCCGAGCTTCCTCACGAACTATTCCTTCTCCACCCTTAAAGAGGGGAAGGCTCTTTTCTTCCTTTAAAAGCTCAAGCAGTGCACGAATCAAAGCCTTGGCGTCGCCGTGAAGCTGTAAATCGCAGTGCACGGAGGGCTTTGCAATCTCTTCCTTATCAATATCGTTTTGCATCACATAGGCTTCCGGTGCCCAGTCACGGAAGGCATAGCCTACCTGACGGATATTCAGTCTCGATCCGATACTTAAGATACAGTCCGCATTTTGTACGGCAAGGTTTCCCGGTCTGTCTCCTCTTCCTCCCGGGCGTCCCGCATTTAAGGGGTGCTTGGTCGGGAAAATGTCCGGCGCATTCCAGCCGAGTACTACGGGGACACCGAGCTTTTCGGAGAGCTCTAAGAACATCGTCTCCGCTCCGGCAATGCGAACCCCGTTTCCGGTATAGAAAATGGGGCGCTTGCTTTCTCTGATTTTCTCTAAAACCTGCTTGGCAAGAGGAAGGAAGTCCTCCCACTCGGTAAAGCCGTGGTCTTCCTGTCCTCCCTAAATCCTCCGCTAAAAATATGGGGATTCTCTTTTTTTCGCATACAGTGCATGGAGGGCCTTCTTTTCTTCCTCATCCGAAAAAATACTTTCGGCACGCCGTCGCAAACTCCGGATGCTTGTTCTCCACGGCTCTCTTCTCCCAACCGTCTCCTCCATTTTCAAAATCGGAAACATCAAAGCCCAGTAAATCCTCGGTTTCAATGGTGCAGCCTTGTACATCCACCGGAATATCCAGCCAACAGGGACCGGGGCGACCGGTCTGGCTTAGGTAAATCGCTTTTTCTATCGCATATCGCACGCGGTACGGGTCAATCAGCATCTCGCTGTATTTGCACATGCAGGATACGGACTGAAGAATATCAAATTCCTGATCTCCCATGGCACGAAGCGCTCTTCCAGACCAGCGGGCGGTATTGTCATGCCGCACCTGTCCGGAGAGGACAATCATGGGAAGGGAGTCCAGATATGCTCCCAAAACGCCGGTAATGGTATTCGTTCCGCCGGGGCCGGAGGTCACACAAAGTAGGGCCGGAACATTGTGGATTCTGGCATAGCTTTCAGCTGCCATAGCACAGGCCTGCTCATGATGCTGGTAGAGGGTTTGAATTCCCTTATTGTGTCCAAGCGCATCATTTAAGTGCATTGCGCCACCGCCTACGACGGAGAAGGAGCGGCAAATCCCCGCTTCCACCAGTTTTTCTGCAATGTAGTCCGCCAGTCTTTTCTTCATCTACTACTTCCTCCTAATCTTTTCCTATTTTACTCTTACTCTATAAAGCAATAAAAAGCCTTGTCCGAGCGGATTATCCGGAACCATCATGGCCCGGCACACAGACAAAAGCTTCCCTATTCCATCATGGAACCCCAAGGAGAAATAGCGGAAAGTTTTCTCCACTACCTCATCATTTTCATTCCTTCGTATGTATTTGTAAATGCAATCTTTTTATCCCTATAGTATTCAAAAATTTTTCTCCTAAAGAAATATACAATAAATCCTTGTCAGTATATCCCTTAGCGGGTGAAAAAGGCAATGAAATGCCATGCCTATCCTTTTGCAATCTGGAATCCTCTCTCAGAAGGTACATCATTACAAACTGCTACAACTTCAGACTGGAACAGAATGGGCCTACTTTTTTTATAGTGGCTTCATTTAGGATAGCAGAGGAAATTGACGCATTATACAATATGTAATACAATATATTGCACATGAAAGGAGGGATAGGATGACGATTTCTTTTAGATTAAGTGAAACAGACTCTGTGCTTTTTCAAAAAAATATGCGGAAATGAATGGAATTAGTATTTCAGAATTGGTTAGACGCTCAGTTCTTGAACATATTGAAGAGGAATATGATTTTGCAGGCCTATGAAAAAAGCTTTAGCGGAATATAAGGAAAAATCCTATTACCTATACTCTTGATGAGGTAGAGAAAGAACTGGGCTTACAATGAGTTTTAGAATTGTATTTTCCGATAAAAGCATTAAAGCAGATGAAAAAGCTGGACAAGTACACAGCTTCTCTTATCATTGCCTGGCTAAGAAAAAAACTTAGAAGGCTGTGAAGATCCCAGAAAGCATGGAAAGGGATTAACAGCCAATAGAAGCGGACAATGGAGATATAGAGTAGGGGATTATAGAATCATTGCAGAAATTCAGGAGGACAAAGTTATTGTTTTAGTATTGGGAATAGGGCATAGGAGGGATATTTATGAAAATGATATCTAAAAATAAAAGAAAGATATCATTTTCATAAAAATTTAGCTTTTTTCTCTTACAAAAGCATCGCCATAGTCTAAATGCAGTAGGCAAAGCCCTTTTGCAGGAGCTGTCAGGGCTGGCAAGGCGCCTGTCTTTTTCCGGCAAGAATTTCAGAAAGTGCAGAAGGCGAAATCCTTTCTCTTCCGACTTCCAAGAGTGTCCCGCAAAGGATACGAATCATGTGATAGAAAAACCGTTTCCTTTACCGTAAAAATGCAGATACTCCCCTCTTCTTCAAGGTGAAAATCCGTGATACAGCGCACTGCGGAGCCTCCTGTAAGAGGGTCTGCGCCTTAGGGTTTGCAAAGGAAGTGAAGTCGTGCTCTCCTTTTAAAATTTCGATTCCCTCTCGAATCATCGCTAAATCAAGAGGAAAGGTGTAATGGTAGTACAGCCTTTGATAGAGCGGATTTTCCACTCTCGCCCTATCTATACTGTAGCGATATTCCTTCGTATGTCTTGTAAAACGAGGGTGAAAGTCCTCCGTCTTTTTCCAGGCGGAAAGAACGCGAATATCTTCCGGAAGATAACTGTTTAAAGCTCTCTCATAGTTTTCCGGATTTCGCTCCGCTTCCGTATCGAAGGAAAGAATATTTCCCAAAGCATGGACTCCCCGGTCTGTCCGGCTCGCCCCGATAAAGTTTTGGCACTCCCCCGGGAAAAGACGAGAAAGCACTTCCTCTATCTCTCCCGAGATAGTCCGAAGTTCCTCTTGCCTTTGAAATCCATGATAATTTGTGCCCTCATAGGCCAGTTTCAATACAAAACGATGCAAGATGCACCTCTTTCTTATGATCTATTGATTATGTTTATCCCTAACAGATCGTTTACTCCAATCATAACTCTATCTCATCGCATCCCACTTAGGGAAGAGCAATAAATCGACTTCCGATAGCCAGTCCCAAAATGAGGAACAATACAAGATAGGAAAGATAATCCGCTCCGGTATAACGGAGAGGCTTCATCTTGGTCCTTCCCTCTCCCCCCTGATAGCAACGCGCCTCCATAGCCATCGCAAGGTCATAGGCTCTTCGGAAGGCGGAGACAAAAAGGGGGACAAGGATAGGCACCATGGCCTTTGCCCTATCGAAGATGCTTCCGCTCTCAAAGTCTGCGCCTCTTGCCATCTGCGCTTTCATAATCTTATCCGTCTCTTCCACCAAAATCGGGATAAAACGAAGAGCAATCGACATCATCATCGCAATTTCATGTACCGGAAAATGAAAAACCTTGAAAATTCCCAGTCCCTTTTCCATGCCATCCGTAAGGGAGTTCGGTGTAGTTGTTAAGGTTAAAATAGAGCTGGAAAGCACCAGCATCACAAGACGAAAGGCCATCATGCTCGCGACCTGCAAGCCCTCCTTTGTCATTTTCAAAAAAGAAAGCTGCAGAATCACTTCTCCCGGGGTAAGAAAGAGGTTAAAGCTCACAGAAAGAAGCAGTAAGAAAACTACGCTTTTTAAGCCTCTCACCATAAAGGAGAAAGGCACCTTGGAAAGTAGAATAAAGCCCCAAAGAATGAGAGCCAACAAGCCATACGCCGTCCAGGAATTCACAACAAATAGGGCAATCAGAAACAAAAAGGTTCCGGCGAGCTTCACTCTCGGATCGAGTCTATGAATAAAGGAGTCTACGGGATAATACTGCCCCTAAGGTTATTTCTCTAAGCATGGCCTACCCCTTCCTCTCTTCTTCCAGAAAATAGTGGGATAAGGCAGAGACTGCCTCATCCACAGTATTTCCAAGTTGTATATCTAAACCATTTCGCTTCAAGTCGAAAAGAAGCGCGCGAATCTGCGGAAGTCCAAGTCCCATGCCTTCCAGCTCTTCCTTCTTGGAAAATACATTTTCCACAGTTCCTTCCAGTTTCAGCTCTCCCTGATGTAAAACCAAAACCTCATTCGCGTAACGCGCCACATCATCCATGGAGTGGGAAACGAGAAGAATGGTCATGGCATAGTTTTTCCGAAGTCCCGCTATCTCTTCAAACAGTTCATCTCTTCCGGCAGGATCGAGCCCCGCTGTCGGCTCATCCAAGATAAGAAGCTCCGGCCCCATGGCAAGTACACCTGCAATCGCAACCTTCCGCTTCTGCCCTCCGGAAAGCTCGAAAGGTGACTTTCCGTAAAGCTCCTCTCCGATTCCAAGACTTGCTAAAGCATTTTTCGCAAGAGCTTCCGCATCTTCCCTGCTTTTTCCTTGATTTAAGGGGCCAAACATAACATCAGCTAAGACTGTTTCCTCAAAAAGCTGATACTCCGGGTATTGGAAAACAAGCCCTACCTTAAATCGGAGCGCACGATAATCAAAGCCTTCTTCCGAAAGAGAAAGCTTCCCTCTTTTTTCTATGATTGTCTTCTTCCCTTGAAAAAGAGGAAGGATTTCCCACTCTTCACAAGGGGCGGGTTCTCCCGGAAGGAAACGAAAAATCTCCCGACTTCGCCTTAATGAGCCCGTTTAAGTGCTGCACCAATGTAGATTTTCCTGAGCCGGTATGCCCGATTACCGCGGTGAGACTTCCCCGCCGTATTTTCATGCTTAAATCCTTTAGAGCAAAGCTTTCCATAGCCGTGCCTTCCTGGAAAATCGCGGAAAGATGATTGACTTCCACGATATAGTCGCTAAGAGCTGCATTTTCATTCTGTGCCGAAACTTCTTCCCCTCGGCTCTCTATCTTCTCTAATTCTATATTCCGCTCTTTCGAGAAAGGATTATCCCCTTCTTTAGAAAGTATCTCTGTGGACAGCTTCTCTGGGGAAAGCTCCTCTTTCAGGACAAAACCTTCTTTATCCAGCTTAAAAAGCTCTTCCTCCAGCTCCTCTTTTTTTAGAATGGTCTTCTCTATCGGAAAGCCCTTTTTTTGCAATTTGTGTGCCAATTCCGTAATGAGCGGTACATCCATGCGGTATTCCCTTAAGCGCTCTACATTTTGGAAAACCTCCCGAGGACTTCCGTCCATAACGAGTTTTCCGCTGTCCATAAGGAGAATCCGGTCCGCATCAACCGCCTCCTCCATATAGTGCGTAATCAAAATAATGCTGATGCCCTTCTTCCGCTTCAGCTCTAATACCGATTCCAAAACCTCTTTTCTTCCACTCGGATCGAGCATAGCGGTCGGCTCGTCGAGCACAATGGTCTTCGGCTCCATGGCAAGAGTTCCTGCAATCGCTACACGCTGCTTCTGTCCGCCTGACAAGTGATTCGGAGACTTTAATCTGTAGGTCTCCATATGCACTGCGGAGAGGGCATTGTTTACCCTCTGCCAGATTTCATCGGTGGGAAGCCCGATATTTTCCGGCCCGAAGCCGACATCCTCTTCCACAACGGACGCAATAATCTGATTATCCGGATTCTGAAAGACCATTCCCACTTCTCTTCTTATAGGGAAAAATGTTTTTCTCCTCCCGACTGTCCATTCCCGAAACCAAAACCGTACCTTCCGTCGGAAGCTGCAAGGCATTGAAAAAGCTTCGCCAAAGTCGATTTTTCCGGAGCCGTTATGCCCCAGAATACAGACGAAGCTCCTTCCTCTATCGAAAAAAATCGAGCGCGGAAAAGAGCAGACAAGGTTTCAATTACCTCATCATTTTCATTTCGCCTCGTGTATTGGTATGATACCTCTTTTACTGCAATATTTTCCAAAAGCACACTCCTGCTCTCTAAACCCATTGATTTACACTATACTCTTACTCTATGATGAAAAAAATATCCCGGAATATACACATGCCACTCATCACGGACAGGATAAACTATCCGCAATTTGCTCTTGCAACATTTTACAATAGATAGAGATGCATAACAAGAGAAAAGGGATTCTCACAGAAGGGATTCCAAGGTTTTTGTATTCCTTCTATTTTCTACATTCTCATGACTCAAAAATAAGAATTTTTTTATCCTTTTAAGTTATATTCTCATTCTTACAAGTCGATAAACAAAAAGATGAAGTTTTACTCTGTTTATATAAGGAAACAGGAAAAATGCAAGGAGGCAAAGGAGTTGAAACAAAACAGATGGATTTTTTCAATAGCAGTATTGCTCTTTTTTTCTCTTCCCTTCACTGCTTATGGTGAAGAGAATTCTGATTCTACAAGCGGTCCGGGTGTTGAACTCTGGAAGCAGGATGAAGTCGGATGGTGGATGCCACAGCCAAATGGCGGATATGCACAAAATGAATGGAAACAAATTCACGGAGATTGGTATCATTTCGACGACCGTGGTTATATGCAAACCGGATGGATAAACGATAACGGAGCCCGCTACTATCTAAACGAAAGCGGCGCCATGGCAAAAAATACAAGTCTTACCATTGAAGGAAGAGACTACCAATTTTCCGACGACGGACAGTGTCTGACTGAAGTACAGGTCTTTGACTTACCGGAGGGTGTAAAGCAGCCCAACAACATAATTCCGGAAGAAGAAAAATCGGATATTCATCGTCAGGTAGATGCCATTGCTGACGACATTTTGTCCAGAATTACAAACGCAGCCATGTCGGAGAGACAAAAGGCGGAAGCCATTTATGCATGGGTACGCGGAAACTTCCGCTACGCAGGTCATTCCGCGAGCCGTGACTGGCCCAGTGAAGCCTATAGAAGCCTAAGAAGTCATCATGGAGACTGCTTTTCTTTTTATTCCGCAGCCAATGCGCTTCTTTCTCGGGCGGGGATCCCCAGTATAGAAGTGATTCGCAGTACAGATGCAGATCATTATTGGAATCTGGTTAGGGTAGACGGAAACTGGTATCACTTTGATACTACTCCGCGTTCCGTAGGCGGATATTATTGCCTTTGGACCGATGCGCAGATGAATGCATTTTCAAACCGGCATAAGGGCTGTTTCCATTTTGATGCGTCTCTTTATCCCAGAACACCATAAGGAGGAGAGCGATGGAAGAGCTTTTAGAAATATTAAAAAATATTCGCCCAAACGTGGACTTTGAACATTGCGAAGATTTAATCAACAGCGGTACTCTCGACTCCATGGATATGGTCATGATTATGACGCAGATAATGCAAAAATTCGACCTGTCTATACCGCCGGAGGAAATGGTTCCGGAAAATTTCAACTCTGCTAAAGCTATGTATCGTTTAATTCAAAAACTGGAAGACGAAGAATAATATGTCTATTGTTTCTCAGCATTATTTTATATTTTTAGCAGTATTGCTTCCGCTGTATTATTTCACAGCGGAAGCTTCTCGCTGGAAAGTTCTGCTTTTTGCAAGTTTTGTATTTTATCTGTTTAGCGGAACTTCCTTTTATATTGTCTTTATTCTTCTGACTACACTCAGCACATTTTTCTTAGGAAAATGGATTGATTGCATGGCGGAAAAGACAAAATACAAGCTTCATACAGAAGTCTTGGAAAAAGAAGAAAAAAAGCGCCTAAAAAAGGAGTTAAAGAAAAACAAGGTCGAATCCTCCTTATAGGACTCTTCTTTAATTTTTGGCATTTTAGCCATCCTAAAAATATACCAATTTTGTGATTGAAAACGTAAATGCTCTTCTCTATCAAAACGGAAGCGAGCAGCAATTTTCTATGATGAACTGGATTTTCCCCTTGGGAATCTCCTACTATACCTTTCAGGCAATGGGATATCTGATAGACCTCTACAGAGGAAAAAGCTCTGCAGAAAAAAGTCTTCCCCGTTTTGCTCTTTTTGTGTGTTTTTTTCCGCAACTTTCTTTTGGACCAATCAGTCGGTATAGCGAACTCAACCAGAATTTGTTTGCAGGCCATACTTTTGACTTTAAAAATATTCGTTTTGGAGCATCTCGCATACTTTGGGGATTTTTCAAAAAACTGGTCATTGCCGATAGACTGTCGATTGCCATTTCACTCATTACTTCCGATCCGGAGACCTTTAACGGAATCTACGTTCTGATAGGGATGATTGGATTCACACTTCAGATGTATGCCGACTTTTCAGGAGGAATGGATATTGTACTGGGAAGCGCAGAGCTTCTCGGAATTCGTCTTCCGGAAAATTTTAATCGCCCTTTCTTCTCCAAGTCTTTGGCGGAATTTTGGAGAAGATGGCATATGACGCTGATGCAGTGGTTTAGAGATTATATTTTCTATCCTCTTTCCGGAAGTCGCTTCTGTATTACCGGAATGAACTTTTTCTCCTCTAAAAATCTCCTGCTATAGCTTCGCGTTTTCCGATATATGTCGCCTCTATAAGCGTTTGGTTTATCACCGGTTTATGGCACGGAGCGTCTTGGAAATACATTGCATGGGGGCTGGTAAACTGCTTTGTCATTTTGCTTTCTCAGGAAATGACACCACTCTATAGAGCCTTTTCACAAACATTTTCCCAAGTGCAGAGGAAGAGTTTATGATGCTTTTCAAGTGATTCGAACCTTCCTTTTTGTTCTCTTTTATCGAAATGTTTGAATACTACTCTTTTGCAAATGTTTTCCGTATGTCTTTCAATATGCTGACAAACTTTCATATACAGGACTTATATGATGAACGTTTTTAGCACTTTTAGGCTTAAGTCTCATCCGATTGGATTGTGGTATTCCTTGAGTACTCTTGATGCTCTATATCAGTCTTTTTGCAAAGAAAGGAAGCGTCAGGGAAAGGCTTTTCCAAAAAGCCCGAAGCACTTCGTTTTACTTTATATTTTTTTACTCTTCCTTTCCGTACTTCTTTTTAGGAATATATGGACAGGGCTATGATGCCGGCAGCTTTATTTACAATCAATTTTAAAAAGGGGGAGAACATGAGTGTGGAAAACATGGGGGAAGAAAAGATAAAGCGTAAAAAATACCTTTCCTATCTTATATACCCTGTGATATTTTTTTTGATTCTCTACTTCTTGCAAAGGCTATTTGTGCCGAAGTATATGGGGAGGGTTGTAGAAGGAAATTTCACGGAAGAATATTATCAGGAAATCAGTCCTCATGATGTACTGATTCTTGGGGACTGCGAAGCCTATGAAAACATTTCCCCGATTACGCTATGGAAAAACTACGGAATCACAAGCTACATTCGCGGAAATGCGTCCCAACTGCTTTCACAGTCCTACTATCTTCTCCGTGACAGCTTAAAGACGGAAACTCCCAAGCTGGTGATTTTAAGCATTGCAGCCATGCAATACCCTGCGCAGACAAATGAAAGCTATAACCGAATGGTTTTAGACGGAATGCGATGGAGCATGGATAAAATAATGGCCTACCGCGCAAGTGCAATGGAAGGAGAACATTTCCTCGACTACCTTTTTCCCTTGTTCCGTTTTCATTCCCGTTGGAAGGAACTGGAAGCGGACGATTTTTCGTTATTTTTTTCAAAAAAAGAGTTTCTCATAACGGATACTATCTTCGTGCAGATATTCGTCCCCTAACGGACTTTCCAAGAGAGCAGAGAATCATCGATTACGACTTTGACCCCGTCTGTATGGAGTACTTGGATAAAAATACGAAAAACTGTGTGAAGAAAAAGGCATTTCCCTTATGCTGATGAAAGCGCCTTCCCTTTATCCGAGCTGGTATGAGGGAGGGATTTACAAATCCGAAACTATGCCTTAAAGCATAGGGCTCCATTATCTGAATGCCATTGATTGCATTCCGGAGATAGGGTCTCGATTTTTCAGCATGACAGTTACGACGGAGGGCTCCATATGAATATTTATGGAGCAGAAAAAGTTATCCGATTTTCTGGGCAAGGATTTGATAAAAAAATTATGCTCTTCCGGATCACAGAGGAGAGAAGTGTTACAGAAAAATCTGGGCAGAAAAAAAGTGAGAGTATTACGAAAAAGGCTCGCGATGAGCAGGAACGGGAATTTTCGGAATATGGGTATCTCAAACAATTTTCAGATGAACCATAAGGAGGCTTTATTCATGAAAAAAATTAGCAGGATGCTAACAATGGCTTTGGTACTGGGTATCAGTATCTTCAGTATGTCTATCGCGGCTTACGCAGGGAAGCAACAGCCGCAGGCAAAAAAACTTGCTCAAGAAGAAAGTAAACCGAAAGAGTACAGCTTCAAAAGCGGAAATACAGCTGTAAACATGGGGGCTGCCGCAAAAGATATTCTTACTGCACTTGGAAAGGCGGAAAAAGAATCGGAAGTAAATAGCTGTGCCTGTCAGGGAAAGTTGAAAACCTATAGTTATAAAGGTTTTGAAGTTTCCACTATCCAGGATAAGGGTACAGATATTATTTCTTCCGTCTATATTCTGGACAAGACTGTCTCCACTCCCGAGGGAATCAGTATCGGATCCAGTAAAGAGGATGTGCTAAGGATATACGGGAAAGATTGTAAGGAGAACAAGGGGGTATATATCTACAGTCTCGGAAATTCCGAGTTGAATATTTTCACTACCAACAATCTTGTGGACGGAATAGAATACCTTTATCTTGCAAAATAAAAAGAACAGATTCAAAAAAAGCACTCGGAACGATTTTGCCCGAGTGCTTTTTCTTTATGAGTATCCTGTGCGGAATATACAAAAACTCTTATCATTTTTCCTACGAAATCTTTTATCCGGAAGAGCGCATGTATAGCTGTTGCTTTAGCTGCTTACGATCTATTTTCCCATTTAAATTCAGAGGCATACTCACCAGCTTAATATAACGTCTCGGCAACATATAATTTGGAAGCTTATTCCGTAAAGCTCCTTCTACTTGACTGCCTTCCATCTTTCCTGTATAAAAAAGAACAATTTCTGACTTCTCCGTATCATACACACAGCAGACTCTGTCAACTTGTATCAGAGAGGAAGCTGCTGCTTCGATTTCTCCCAGCTCGATGCGATATCCCATGAATTTAATCTGGAAGTCTTTTCTGGAAATAAAAATCAATTCCCCACGTTCATTATAGTGTACCAAATCTCCGGTACGGTAGACGATTTCCCGGTAAGCGGATTGGAGCGGATTCTGCACAAAAGCTTCTTCCGTTTTCTTTGGATTGTTATAGTAACCGTAGGCTAAAGAAGAGCCACGAACCAAAAGTTCTCCTTCTTCCATTCCCTCTGCTAAAGTTCCATTATCCTTAATAATGAAGGAATCCATATTTTCTGCAGACCTTCCTATGGGGATTGTTTCATCGTCCTCTATCTCTCGATCAATAATATAATAGGTACAGATATCCGTAGCTTCCGTCGGTCCGTAAAGATTGGCATACATCACATTCGGGAGAGACCTTCTCCACATATTGAGCTGTTTTGCCGGCATAACTTCTCCCGCAAAAAGAACCTTCTCTATACTTTTTCAGCTTATCCTTATCTAAGGCACCGAGATTTGCCAGAAGACAAAGGGCAGAAGGAACCCAATAAAGAGTATTAATCTGTTCTTTTTCAATCAGATTTAAAAGTTCTCCCGGCATAATAAACTTCTGAGGCGGTATTAAAAACCAAGCGGGCGCCGACGCAAACCGTTTGAAAAAAATATCCAAAACCGACATACTGAAATAAAATGGTGTTTGGTTTCCAAAAACCGTATTTTTGGTCAAAGTGGAAGGCCTTCTTACTCCATTCCATATAGCAAAATGACATTTCGATGAGAAATGATAACTCCTTTAGGGATCCCTGTGGAACCGGAAGTAAAAAGAACATACAGGATATCCGTATCAATAATATGCTTTTTCGATTTCCTTTTATTTTTTTCAAATTTCGCTTCCGTAGCATGAATTTCTTCTATCGTAACAGTCTTAAAACTCCCCTGTAAAGGAATCCGGCAGTTTTTTTATGCGCCTCATCCGTGATAATCATCTCGGGGGACAGAATGTTCAAAAATTCTTTGAATCCGTTCCGCTGGCATTTTTCACATCAATAATGGTATAATAATTTCCACTATAGGCAATTCCAAAAGGGAAGTAAAGCACTCTGTACTTTTTATCCAGTAAAATTGCAATAGGTCGTTTGAATAAGCCATATTGAGAAATCAACGTTGCCGTCTGCATGGCCTCTTTTTGTACTTCTCTAAAACTTAAACTCTGTTTACTGTCCTGCACTGCTATTTTATCCGGATACTTTTCCACAGTTTGATTCAAATACTCGGTTACTGTCCTGCTGTACATTGCAATTCCTTTCTCTATATCTTACTACAATTCCCAATGCATAAACGAGATACTGCATTCTGCGAGCTATATTCGTTAAAAATACAAGAAATCTATTCCCGCTTCCCGCTCTTACGGAAGGCGAAAATAGATTTCTATCTCCTGCAAAGGTCGAGCCTGCTTCCCATTTTCCTGCTTCTTTAATACAAAGAAAGCTGCTGTTTTAGGCTTGTGGCTGAATTACTTCTTCCACTTCATAGATTTCCTCAATGCCCTTTGTCACTTCTTCCCCATGCATAGTCCATGCACCGCGGTCATCAACGATATATCCGTCAGGGGTACTTCTGTTCTGGTACATCCATCCATAGTGATCAAAATAATACCGCTCTGTGATACCGTCCTGATCCCCATCAATCCAATACCAGCCGTCAGCATAGTACTGACCGTTATCAAGGTCATACCACCAGCCCTTGCTTCCCATTCTCCAACCGCCGGCAAATGCCGTTCCGATCATGAGAGTGCTTAAAATACATACAGCTCCCACAAATGCCCAAATTCTGTTCTTCATACTCTTTGTTCCTCCTTGTTTTTTAAGTTTTATAAAACAACAATGTTGTTATAATGATGGTCATTGCAAAGGTCATAAATCTTTCCTGTCTGAATCTCTACAACCTTCGGACGCATCGGATAACGCTTGTTATTTTCCACAACTTTAGCCATCTCTCCGTTGGATAGTTCCACGATGGAGTCCACAGGATACAAAATGACACTTTCCACAAAGCTTTGAATCACCTTATTATCCAACTCTTCTCCAAGAGCCAGTACCATTTCCAAAGCCTGTCTTCCACTGATTGGTCCTTTGTAAGGACGTTTTGTTACCAAGGCATCATAGATATCCGCAACCGACAGGATTTTTGAAAAAAGAGAAATCTGTTCATCTTTCAAACAATCCGGATAACCGGTTCCATTCATTTTTTCATGATGATGCAAAACACCGTCCAAAAATGAGGGGAGAAAAGCAATTTTTTTCTTTTAGTATTTCAAAGCCATAAAGACTGTGATTTTTAATAATCTCAAATTCTTCGTCTGTCAGTTTTCCCGGTTTATTTAGTATTTCATTCGGAATCTTGGCTTTTCCAACATCATGAAGTAAGCCCGCAATACCCAGCTGATGGATTCCATCTCTGGATAATCCGTACTCTCTTCCAATCATCATGGCAATGGCCGCAACATCTACACTGTGCTTAAAAGTGTACTCATCACTGACTTTTATCAAATTCACATCAATCGCCACTGCATCATTTTTAAAAATAGCAGCTTCCAGCTCCTTAAAAATATCCAAAGAGCTCGAGGTAAAGTCTGCGTCTTCCGTATGGCCGAAGATATGCTCCATTCTGGTTTCCAGTTGGCGCTTTACCTCTGTAGAAAGCCATATCTTTGCTCTATCCGGCTTCCTGTTCTTTCGAATAATTTTTTTGGTTGCTTCCGGAATGGGGATCCTACTGTTGTCTATATCTCTGTATGTATAAATCCCCGGATACATCTTTTCTTTGATATAACGAATTTGATAATCATCCAAAAATACTCCATTTTCAATCATTACTCTTCCCATGGAGTCTTTAATGCTTTGACCAAGTTGCATACCTACCTTGATTTTATCTTTATGGATAAATATCTTTTCTTCTCTTTTGTTTCCTGAACTTGCTCTGCATTTTTTTCTTCCTTTTTTTACAAAAAATGAAGTCAATAAAAAAACCATCCTTTCTCATGATAAAAATGTAGCTAAATCTTTTATCGTCTGAATTCCCGGTTTGTATAAGGGATTGCCAATTTGTAAAACATGGACTGCGTCCTGCAAACTGCATTCAGAGCTCGCTTCGCTCACTCTTCATGCGTTTGCTCCTTGTAAAACATGGACTGCGTCCTGCAAACTGCATTCAGAGCTCCCTTCGCTCGCTCTTCATGCATTTGCTCCTTGTAAAACATGGACTCCGTCCTGCAAACTCATTCGCAACTCGCTTCGCTCGTTGCTCATGCGTTTGCGGATTAAGACAAAAAAAATCTGCTTACAAGCTAGCTTGCAGCAGATTTTTTTTGTCTTAATCCTTGTTTTACAAATCATCCTCTATTGCGGTGCTTTTTGCGTAAGCGGTGGAGCGTGCTTCGAAGAAGTCTGTTTTTACCATATTGGCATCGGCATACTGGGATACCCACTTCATGGATTCAGGTTCTTTCTCATAGCCCGGGTAAAGGGTTCCGAAGCCTAGGGAGCTGTAACGAAGATTTCCTAGATACTTGATGTAGTCCTCTACCATTTTTCCGTTTAAGCCGGGTATGGCTTCTCCGATAACATACTGTCCCCAGGCAATTTCCTGCTCTACGCCTTCTTTTACCATGGCGGTGATTTCTTCAATATGCTTTTCATCAAAGAGCTCCGGCTCTTCCTTTTTCAGCTCCAGCAGAATGTTTCGGAATAGCCAAAGGTGCGTATTTTCATCACGGTTAATATAACGGATTTCCTGCACGGAACCCGGCATCTTTCCGTTTCTTCCGAGGTTATAGAAAAACATAAATCCGGAGTAGAAGTAGATGCCCTCTAAGATGAAGTTTGCAATGCAGACGCGGAGGAAGCTCTCCTTCGTTTGCGTTTCTACAAACTCATTGTAAAGGTTTCCGATAAATTCATTTCTGCGAAGCAAGTGCTCATCCGTCTTCCACTGGTAAAGAATGTCATTTCTCTCGGTCGGATTGCAAATAGTATCCAGCATATAGCTGTAGCTCTGGCTGTGGATACACTCTTGGAAGGTCTGGATAGAAAGGCAGAGGTTGACCTCATTTGCCGTAACATACTGCGAAATATTCGGCAGATTCGCGGACTGTAAAGAATCCAGATAGACAAGGAAGCTTAAAATCTTGTCATAAGCCGTCCGCTCCGGAGCCGTGAGATTCGGATAATCACTCTTATCCTGATTCAAGTTGATTTCCTCCGGTACCCAGAAATTGTTCATGGCCTGACGATACCAGTCCGAAACCCACTCGTACTTCATATTGTTAAAATCATTGATATTTGTCGTATTAAAATTGATCATCCTACGATTCCGAACATCAATATCCCCTTCCGGGTTAAATAAAGGCTTACGCTTAATCTCTTCCATTCTATATTTCCTTTCCTACTGCACGAACGCAGCAGAGTAATCTATTGTCTTTATGATCCTTAAAAAAGCATAGTTCAATTTTTATAGATAAACATCCTCATGTATAAGGGAGAAATTTATGAGACTTCCTCCGTATATGCTGTGAAAAGGCTATTACGAGGCTTCCGTTAGGAGCCCCATGCTAGCAACGAGTGCGATGCGTGTCTGAGCGAAGCGAGTTCGCAAGGAGCACGAGTGCATCGGCGCATGGGGCGAGTAGGAAACGCAGTAGGCCTTAAGCGGCATATACAGAGGAATCGATTACTCCCTTATGCGGAGCAAGACTCACATTCATCCGGATCCAGTGCTTTAGAACGCACATAGTAGATTGTCTTCACACCGGACTCCCAAGCCAAAGTATAGAGGTTCAAAAGCTCACTCATCTTGTAATCATTGGTAATCCAGAGGTTTACGCTCTGCGCCTGATCAATATGTCTCTGACGAAGTCCCGCAGCCCGCACCGACCAGGTCTGATCAATCTGGTGCGCCGACTTATAGTACCAATAGCTCTCCATGGAAAGCTCCGGAGCAACTCTCGGTAAGATCGCTCCCTTCTTTTCCTCTAAGAAGAAACGGTTCATAATCGGATCCAGTCCCGCTGTTGTTCCGATCAGAATAGAGGTGGAACTGGTCGGTGCTGTTGCCAAGATCCAGGCATTTCGGATTCCTTCATGCACTTCCTTTTCAAGCGCCTTCCATTCGGAAGAGCTATAATCTCTTCTACGGAAATACTCTCCCGTTTCCCACTCGGAGCCGGCAAATTCTCTATAGCTTCCGCGCTCCTTGGCAAGCTCTGCACTCGCCTTAATCGCCGCAAAGTTAATATTTTCAAATACGGTATCCACAAAGCGCAAATGCTCCTCGGACTCCCACGCAATATGATGCTTGGCAAGCATGTGGTGATAGCCGGAAACACCGAGCCCGATGGCACGATACTCTTATTGGTCAGCTCCGCTTCCTTAACCGGATAGAAGTTTAGGTCAATTACATTATCCAAGGCACGAACGACCGTCTTCGTGATTTTCTGCAACTCTTCCTTATTTTCCACATCAATATTTCCAAGGCAAAGAGATGCCAGGTTACAAACCACAAAATCGCCGGGCTTTACGGTGCTGACAATGACCTCATCGCCCTCTTCCGTAATGACCTTCCGCTCCAAAATCTCCGCTTCCTTCATATTCTGCGCAATTTCCGTGCAGAGGTTGGAGCAGTAAATAATCCCCTTATGCTTATTCGGATTCATGCGGTTTACCGTATCTCTATAAAAGGCAAACGGTGTGCCAGTCTCTACCGCGGACTTTAGAATCAGTCGCACAATATCCTTTAACACATAAACTCTCTTACTGATTCGATTGTCACGCACACAGTCTTCGTAGCGACTTTCCCATTCTTCCCCGTAGAAGTCCTCTAGGCAGTAGCCCTTAATCAGGAAAATGTCGTGCGGATCCATGAGATACCATTCCTGATTTAAGTCTTCCTTTACCTTCTTCCAGAAAAGGTCTGGGTAGCAAACCGCCGGGAAAACATCATGTGCTTTCATACGGTCATCTCCGTTATTGGTACGAAGCTGTAAAAATTCCGGTAAATCCTTGTGCCATGCGTCCAAGTACACTGCCACGGCACCCTGCCTCATTCCCAGCTGATCAACCGCCACCGCGGTGTCATTGACAACACGAATCCAACGAATCACACCGCCACTTGCCCCCTCAAAACCGCGAATCTTTCCGCCGCGGGAGCGTACCTTTCCGAAATACATTCCCATACCGCCACCGTACTTAGAAACATCGGCAAAACGGGAAATGCTCTGGTAAATGCCGTCCAAAGAGTCCGCAACCGTATCAATAAAGCAGGAGCTAAGCTGATGGTAAGGCTTTCTGGCATTGGACTGCGTCGGCGTCGCCATAGTAACCTGATGCAAGCTCATAATGTCGTAAAATTCTTTTACATAGAAAGCACGATTATTTTCCTCCTTCATCGCAAGGTGCATGGCAATACCGAGATACATCTCCTGCGGAGACTCGAGCGCAATATGCTGTCTATCCCGTATCACATAGCGGGAAAGGAGAAGGTCCAGTCCGGAATAGGTGAAAAGGTCATTTCTTCCTCGTCAATCACCTTTGCCAGCTCTTCCACTTCTTCCTTCGTATAAGCCTCCAAAATATAGCCTCCGTAAAGTCCCTGCTCGGTTAAATAGCAAAGCTTCTCATAGAAGCCGTGAAGGGCACGACTCTCTTCCGTCCTCTTTAGTTCCTTATGGAAATGGTAGGAAAGCAGTCTCCCCGCAATCTTCTCCCAGTTCGGCTCTTCCTGTGTGGTAAGCTCTGCCGCAGCTCTTGTAAGAAGGGCGAGGCGCTTCGGAATCTCCTGTTCTCCCTTACTTAAGGAAAGATACTTTGCGGAAAGACGGGAGAGGTCATAGTCCGGAAAATCCTTCTGAATCTTCTTTAAAACTTCCTCAATGCCCTCTTCTCCGATTTCTTCCTTGATTCTCTGCCTTAAATGGCGAAGCAGAGTTCGCTTCTCTCTATAGAGGATATAGGCTCTTGCTACACGGTAGTCCCCGTTTTGCATGAGGGCTTCCTCTACTGCGTTTTGAATTTCCTCCACGGAAACACGGAACTTATCCTCCAGAGCCTCCTCCACCTTTCCCAAAAGAAAATGGAGTTTCTCCGCCTCTACTGTAATTCCCTCCGAGAGAAAGGCTTTTTCCATGGCTTTTTCAATCTTCTCTCCTCTGTAATCCTCTTCTCCGAGTCCCCTCTTAATGATTGTTTTCATTTAAACCGCTTTCTTTATCTGATGTACACTTGATTTTGTAATCCATTCTTTACGCCTGCCTACGATTTTCCGGTGATGTGCGTTTGTGCAGTATTCTTGCCTTATTTTTCGCCCTCTCCCAATTACTTTAAAAATACTTATTCTGCTTCAACAGACCGAGCAGTTTTTGAAAAAAATATTTTCTAAAATCGGGTAGAATGGCAAAAAATACAGCTTTAAGCAGTAAACAGGGCTGTAAAAGGGTGTCTTTTAATACGAAGTAATCCCCTAAAATACAAAAATCTTGTGTCCGTTAATTGGCACCAACACAATATATCAAGGATTTGTATTTTTCTCAAGGACTTTTTATCGAGAAACAAACTACAATTTTTAAAAATCCCTGATGCCGCGTTTTTGCACCGGGCATCGGGGTTGCAGCGTCTTTTTTAGGAAAGCAACGCAGTCTTATTAGCTAAAATTACCTTAGCGATTTGACATGCCTCGCAAATGCAAGTCTCCTCGCCCTTTTCCTTTGCTTCCTTGGCAGCCTTCAAAACTGCCGCAGCCTTCTCTTCACCAAATATCTGTCTTCCATGCTCGCTTCCTGCAAAAGCAATCAAATCATCAATACTGGTAATATCCTCTACTTTTGGTGTATTGCCTTCGTAATGTACAGTTATTTAGCGAAAACCATGGACTTCCGGAATTGCTTGCTTTGGGTCCGACTATTCTCTGCCCCATTGCCGGAAGCGGAATATGTTGCTTTCCATCTTCTCCGACACCCTCCTGTAAATGCTGTTTCAACAGGGGATTTTGGCTTTTCCGTTTTAAAGCTTATAGGTTTGGACAGGCTACGCAGCTTTAAAGATAGCGATTATCGATTGCTCTACTCATGTAGGCACCTTTTTTGAAAAATCCGCCTTCCTTTAATCCCCAAGCAATTGCCGAGCAGGCAAGCTCTTCTTTAGCATTCATTTTCGCGCTTAGAGAGGTGAGAACTATACCATAGGGGAACAGCTGTGCACTCAGGTATTCATACAGCCTATCCGCCTCTCCCTTTTCCACCAGCTTCGTAAGATAGGTGGGATTGGTATCCCACCATTCAGATGGCTTACAGAAGGATGCACTGGCACGCATTTCCTCTTTAGAAAGTTTCTCCCCACAAAGCACTCGTATATTTTTCCAGCTGTGCCTCCTCAATCACACCATTTGTAATCGAATAAGCATAGTACGCACAGGCCAGACCTTCATCTTCAGCTTCCTTTAAAAGGTAAAGATTCGAAACACTCTCTTTTTGTATTTCTTCCATTGTGCGGCAATATCATGAAACACCTTTCCACTATAGCGATTAGAGTTTCCCTGCTCTAAAGCTTCTTCCAGCGCAGAAAGATCCACCTCTTTCTTTTCCCAATTATCAATTAAGTTATACTGTAACTCTGCCATCCTCTTCCTCCAAATCTTAAGATAAAACACAAGACTAATTCCTTTGCAGTCCATTATATTGCGAAAATCATAAACTACAAGAGAAAGGCAACTATATTCGTCTATGGATTACCCCCGCATACGCGGGACATATTCCGGTACTTATAAAAAAAATAAAGCCCTCTACTTCCCCGTTATAGAAATAGTCAAAGTCCATTTATTTCCACGTTCCCGAATATTTCATTTCAAGTTAAAGATATCGAAATCTCACCACCAAATGTACTGATTGAAAATCTGTCATCTGGAACAATAGTGTCCTTTTCAACATGATATTCAAAGGGAAACAGATATACTGAATCATTCAATTCTTGAAAAGAGTAGTATCCACTGTCATCAATATTCATCACTGCATATGCCATAAATGCACTGACTTGTTCATTATTTACTGCCATCCTGTTGATGTGATACTTTCCCGGTTTTTCACAGCGCAGTACATCGAATTCCTTTAGTGTTGAAATCAATTTATCAATCGAATGATATAAGGTTGTTCTTTCTCCCCACTCATCAAATAGCTTTTGTTTCAACTGGGCAAGCGTTATTTCATCCTGAAATTCCGACATTTTCCCAATTAGTTTGCACATATCAAGAAACACCGGATATGCTGCCAACATCATGCACCAGTTGATACTCACCGCATATTCCGGATACTTTTCTATCAGATGTACTGCCTCGCTTTTTAAGCAAGAGCTGTAAGGATTATTGTAAACCCAGATGTTCATCAAAATCTCTCTAGTCTTACGAAGAACTGTTGGGCTTTCAATCTCATAGCTCAAATACTCATTGAGCTTATCTTTAATCTCCGATTCCGATGTTCCGTCCGCCACTAAGTCAACCGTATATTTCAGCCAAGGCAATTTCAGTTTTCTTGACAAACCAACCATTTTAGCCATGATAATCCTCCGTCCTCGAGATTATGAACGGAACCACCACTTCGTCAAGCGAAATCCCGCCATGCGTCATTACATTTTCACCTTTGATATCCAAAGAATCCCCCACGTTGCAGATTAGATAGTCATAATCTTTGGGCAAATAGTATTTCGAATATTCCAGAAGGCCATATCGTTCTATCAAACTGTCTTTATTAGCAAAATCCTTCAATACCACCATTTTGTGGCTTCTTGTTTCGACTTCAACGCCAGAGCCGGTTAATCGTCCCAGTCCTGTACAAGGTGTGTTTCCATGATCTGCTGTAATATAGACATCAAAGCCATCCTGCAACAATCTTTTGGTCAGCTCAGCAAGCTTATTCTGTTTCATCAGCACCGTATCATCATTCAACATTCCAATTCGTCCCTGATATTGGGCATGAACCAATTCATCAATATCAAGAATGATGACAGCCCCACACTTTACAAACGCCGAAAAGCTCGCATCATACCCTCGTTCGTAGCCTATCTGATTGTCCTTATACCCATATTTTCTCGCACATTCATAAAATTCATTCTTCTCTTTACTTTGCTTCCACGGTTCAGCCAGTTGACTGGGATATTTTCCACTCAGTAGACATTGGCGAGAAATAGATGTTGTAGATGGAATCATGGCAAAGGCAGCACTTTGGCGATAACAAATTCCTGCAAACGATCTTTTCAATATCGTCCAGTCAAATTCCGACATACCATCCATTACAATGATTGCTGCTTTTTCGCTATTATCATGGATATAGTCCATTGCATTACTTACCAGAACCGGGGATTCCATGTCGATTTCTGAAGATAATTTTCCAAAGTTTTTCATCGCATAGGCACAAAATATCCGATTTAACTCCAATGTGTCAATTTCTACATTGTGTTCTACAGCCATTACGTCAATTTGCGCTTTTTTCTCCGCAAGCTCAAACCAAGCCCTATAATCTTCAACACTTTTCGCTTGGTTCAACGCACATTCGTATAAATCTCTCAAATATATCTCAACATTTTTCTGAGCATACATTTTGAGGCGAAGAAACATTTCCGTCTGTTTCCGTTCATGGTATTTCTCAAAGTCAGTCTGATATGCCAGCGTAAGCAGTTCCAAATCCAGATTTTTGCTTTCTCGCAGAACTGCGCTATTCAACTTTGGAAATAATGTATCGAACGAAATTTCTTCCTCCCGGCATTTTTTCCGAATATCATATGGCACATAAACATCCGGCTGCACCAGAATCACAAGCTTTTCCTCTCCATTTAGAAGGCTTGTATTATCAACCCGGAAGTTCAAATCATCAGTATACACAACAGTCCTGAAGCCATGTGCCTGAAACACCGCACTATAATGCGCTTTTTCTTCCAGATGATCTGCATCCACGAGCATCATTTTTTTCGTATACTGTGCAGCTGTTTTTTCAAACACATAGTCTCCAAACATCTGTTACGCCTCCAATCTTGCCATCATGATTAACCTAAAATCCGGATATACCTGTGATCCTTTCCTGTGCTGTGCTTCAATGTTGTCCTTTTCTTTTTGCAGCTTTTTGCAGGCGACTTCTGCGGATATTCTCAATCCCAATATGTTCTGCAGCCTCTTGCCTCAGCTCCAAAGCATACATATATTTCTTGAAACTTTCCTCATTCTGCTGCATCTGCTTCTCTTTTAATTCAACAAATGTGTCATAGGCAAAAATCCATACAGATTTTTTTCAAGCTTAGAATAAATTTCCGCATCCATATTCGGCACAGACGAAACCCTGAGCTTGCTGCTTCCGTCGAGGAAAACATCCATAATACGTTTTCCTGCCATCGGCCGCAATACCTTTGCACTGTTGACGAATATCGGCAAAATCCGCTTTCCGCTCTCTTTTTCAGAGATAGACAGCTCCCAAAGCATAAAATAGCCTTCCTCATTGGGGAAGTTATCAATCTGGATGGACATAAGCGGTGCAGTCCGATCCTGCACCAACTCCGTCTTCAAATGCTGTGTGATTTCTTCATCTGCAATGCTGATGCGGTCAATCAAGCGCGAGTCATGCCCTTGCCAGAACTCATAATAGGTCAGCATTGTGCGGAGCGCACTGTCTACATCGAAATTCGACTCCATTCCGACAAGTTTTGTCAAGTCTTTCTCTTCTCGAATCACATCTTTATATTTCTGCGCATTCGTAAGCTGCTGCTTCATCTCTGCCTCAACTGGGTACAGATTATTCTCTACCTGTGAAGCATGACCAATGGAGCGCATATACACATCCGTAAAATCACATTCTGCTACTTCGCTGTCCAGAACATCGGAATACTTATCAACGCCCATCTCTTTCAGAATAACGGACAATTTTTCTTCCAACACTTCACGAACACGGTTTTCTACTGTTTCGCCCACAATAAAGTTATAAATATGAACATCCCTCCGCTGGCCAATACGGTCAACACGACCACACCGCTGCTCGATTTTCATTGGGTTCCACGGAAGGTCATAGTTGATGATAATATTGGCAAACTGCAAGTTCAGACCCTCGCCACCGGCATCTGTCGAAATAAAAATACTGGTGCTTGTCTTAAACTCCTGCATGGCAGCATTTCGCTCGTCAATGCTCATGCCACCATTCAGAATCATTACCGTATACCCTCTATTCACAAGCAGTTCCTGTAAATAAGTCTGCGTAGCAACGAATTCTGTAAAAATAATAACCTTCTGTGTACGATCCTCACTCAGAATGGCATCAATCTCATTCAACAGCGGCTCCACTTTTGCATCCTGATTCTGGAACTGAGCTTGTTTTGCAAGAGAGATGATCTGCTTCAGCTCTTCGATTTCCAACTCCATATCCAGAGAAATCGCTTCGAGAGCATCCTCAACACCATCCTCGATGTTTAGTTCGTCCAAATCTTCTTCCCTTAAATTACCAACGCAAGTGCGCTGCTCCAGAAGAACATTTAATCTGCGCTCCAGGCTCTGTCGAATGGCCGCTGTACTGCTCGTCACCATGCGCTGCATGATAATCAACAGGAAAATCAGGCACATATTTTTCTTGCGATTGCGCAGTGCTTTGTTATAAGTCTTTGCGACATAGAAGCTGACCATCTCATACAGTTCCCGCTGCAAATTATTGCGTTCGTCCCAAGAAATCGTCACAAGATGCGTGATACGGTTCTTGAATAACAGATTACCGTTATTGTCAATGGCCTCGCGCTTTTCCGTGCGGATCAGGAATGGAGCAACCTGTTCTCGGACAATAGACTTGGCATTCGGGAAAGCATCCGCATCCAGCAAACGAATCAGACGCAAAAACGGCTCCGTTTTGCCATTATGCGGTGTTGCCGACAACAGCAGCAGATACGGACTTGCCTGTGCAAGCAGATTGCCCAGCTTGTACCGAGCCACTTCGCCGGAGGAACCTGCCACACGATGTGCCTCATCTATGATGATCAGATCCCATCCGCTGTTGATGATGGAATAGATTCGTTCCTCATTGTACTTTTTCAACCTTTTTCCTCGCGCCAACCGGCGTGTTTTTCAATCGGCTTTGATAGAATCCATCGGGGAAATCACCTGATCGAACTGACCATACACATCATCATTATCCGTCAGGCGGCGAATCGTATCAAAATCGGAAGGTAAAATCACTTGAAATTTCTCATGGAACTTTTCCTGCATCTCGCTTGCCCACTGGGTCACCAGACCCGTCGGGCAAACAACGAGAATTCTACTGACAAGACCACGGCTCTTCAATTCTCGGATGATCATACCAGCTTCAATCGTCTTACCAAGACCAACTTCATCCGCCAGAATATAGCGAATGTTGTTGGTCTCCATTGCGCGGTTCAACACATGGAGCTGGTGCGGCAACGGAATAATTCCGCTGGCAAGAGAAGAAAGAAAGCCACCGGCAGTTTCGTTTTTGATTTTAGAGAGCAGCGTAACATAGCGCAGATAATTTTCATCGTACTGCATAGTACTGCCTGATGAGCTTAGCTGTTCCTCATTTGCCTTATATACCCGACCGGTTACTGGGTTAAAGACCTTGTAGGAAACATAGCTCCATGCTTCGATTTTCTCCAAAACCTGCACATTTGCCTTTTCTATTGTGTCAAAAACGAAATCACCAATACTGTACATTTTCTCTCCTTAATCACAGATAAATACTCCACCTATTTATCGGTTAGAAACCTTTCTCTTTGAATTTGCTAAGTATGTAATCTGTGAAAAAGGTCCTCTATAAGCTTTCTTCATCAAGGAATCCAAGGATCACCTTGATTTGTTCTTTATCATTCGGAATGACGATTTGCTTGTTTTTCACGGTAATTGAGATTCCAGCTTTCTGAGCCAGTCTTTTTATATCTAAGGCCTGATATTTTTTCAGAACCTCAGAATCATTAATTACAGCAATTTTTTTCTACGTATCGACGAATTGGCAAAACTTTCAAAAATCCTTCGCATTTTCAAAACAAAGACTTTCATTAGATGTAAACGATGTCACCTCCTGTGTTGTTGCCGATCGATAGTAACCGCTCAAATCGAAAAACTTGTCTTGCGTAATAAAATGATGTAAATTGTAATTCTTCATCAGGAGCATAAAAAGCAGTCTATCGAATCTGAAATACTGATTCCATAGGATTTTTCATGCCGAAAAGTATTTTTTTGACCAAAACAAATTAAAATTGCTCGTAGAAATATACTGTTCCTTACGGAACCGCTGAAAAGCAACAGAAAATTTTTCTGTATCACCTTCATCAACCTTTTCTCCAACGAATACAGCCTTAATAGTCGGGTATTCTCCGTTGGTTTTCTCGTATGCTATAACGCCAATAGGATTTCTGACAGCATCTTTTATATCATCTTTAAGCTGAAAATTGCTAATATGTAGAATTTCATCCTGTTCAGGCTTGTACCGTCCATCAAATTCTACCTTTTCCTTTTCAGAAGTCAGACTTTGAACTGCCTCAGCAAAGGTTTCACAAATAGATTTCTGTGTCTTAGCATCAATTTCAATTCTCATGATACTGTCATTACCATCAGCACAAATCACCAATATAGAACTACTGTCGAACATTACATCCCCTCCACATCCTCAAGTAAAAATTCAAATACTCGATTAACTCGTTTTACATCTTTAGCACTTCTTATTTTCCGTTTGCTAATTAGCACATAACCGGATACGCCATTTTCAGCAGTTATCTGATAAAAATGATATCTGATTAAAGTCAAAAGCGGATTTGGCACTGCAGAATTCACAAAAGGTGCTACAAGAACAATGGCCGCAGAAATGAAAAACAATAGCAGCAAATTATAATCGTCCAACGCCATACTTGCAAACGGCAGAATATAGGAAATAATATATGCTACAATCCAAGCATCATTTGGTGACACATCCGTGACCGTTATCATTATTGGTGGAAGGTTGCGCTTTCCATAAGAAAACGCAATCAACATTAACGCTATCAGCAAAATAGCCAGACAAACGCAAACCGCAGATACAATCCATATCCTCTTTTTGCAATACCACACTATTGCAAACACCAGCAGTAAAGGCGCACCAGCAGACAAATTATATAGCCATTTTTGCAAAAAATTAGGCATCTTACACTCTCCCAAGGCTTATATCATAGTACATTAGTAGATTGGAATCCTCCTGAATGGTCTGCTCCGGCAGACGTTCTGCGATATCAACAATGGCTTTATAGTTCTTTTTCTTTCCAAAGTCGAGAGAAGCCCACACGGATGGCCTCCGAACGGAACAGTTTCAGCTTGCCCTTACTGTTCATATAGCCATCAAATTCCTTCCAAAGGTTCTTCTCACGCAGCTTGACCAGATCGCCTTCCTTGGTTACATCTGGGATGTACCAACGTCCCTTCTCGTCTTGCATGAAGTTTTCTTCCAGAATGGTAGCAAGCTCCGGCATCTGCTCATATTTATCAACCGCCTTGACTTCCTGCATGAACTTCGGCTGAAGCTCTGCATAGGTCTGCGGACCGCAGAACTGCTCATTCAACTGCTGATACAGCCAAGAAATAGCAGACTTTTCATTTGTAACAAACAGCTCGAACTGGATATTCTCCACTTCGGTCGTGATACGAGCAGTATCGTACTCATTGACCTGATCCGGCAGGAAATACATATTATCGCGTTTCAGGAACTTTTCATCCAGTCCACGATAAAAGTCGGCAGAGTCCAGCGGCACCGGGATTCCTTGCATGATGTGGTAAGCAACCATACGGTCAAAGAGCAGGTACGCTTGACGCTCTGCAGAAACTTCAATACGATTGTTCTTGATTACAACAACTGGAATATTAGACAGATGTTGCCGAACAAACGACCATGCTGTATCCTCGTTTCCTGCCTTTTCCACCATCTCTCGAATAAAGCTCTCTTTAGGCTTATATGCTGAAATTACCAAATCCTGTTTCACTGCGGTAGCAGCTGTTACTTGCTTAAAACTGCTTCCCCGCTTATCCAATGTTCTTACATCAGCAACAATAAAGCCAGATTTCTGTAATGCCTCTTGAATGGCGTTCCAAACAGCATTTTGTGAATTATGAAATTCCACAGTCATCCACCTGTTCGGCTTTAGAATCCGAAAATATTCAGCAAAACAGCACATCATCAATTCCTGATATTCCAGTAAGGCTTTACCAACAGCTTGATTCACTATTGCCTCAAATTTATTGCGTGTAGTCACCCCTATCCAAGACTCCCACAGAAAACTTAGTTCAGAGTAATTTAGGTTGGCTCCAAATGGAGGATCGGTAAAAATGTAATCACACACATTATCGCCAACCAAAAGTTGCGTTGTAGATCCTGTAGAGATACAAGAACAATTACCAGCATTATTGCGTAATGCTAAACCAAACTTTTTAATTTTTCCTTCATAAGCATTAAACGGATTTGCCTCACTCACCATAGAAGACACATATAGTGTTCCACTTAGAGGATTATACGGAAATGACACTTGCGGACGATATCTGTTCATTTTGCTTATGTTTATGATTTGACTCGTGAACCATATTTTCAACATATCAGCATGTTCAGATTTGCAAATCAAATCGTACATTTTTGCCAATGTTGCAAGTGTACGTTTATAAAAATAATGGTTCACATGCGTTAAACCAATTTTATCATTCCGTCGGCTTTCTTTCCCTTCGCACATTCTATTGGAAGGATACCAGTATGGAATAGACATGTTTTCAATTTTATTTAAGATTGAAAGATCATTGTCATCCGGAGCTTTTTATATCGCTTCCCACCGAATTGATAAGCAATTAAAACTGGACATTGTTTAACAATCTTTCCTGTATCATTACTTTTTTTCATCAAGATACGTGTCAAATGCATTATCACAGTCTCGTTTCTTTAGCGTTGCACCACAAACAGAGCACTTGAAATTATCTGCCACCTTTCCAGTTTCCGGATCAACAGCTACATCATAAAATACAATTTCATTCCCACAATGAGGACAAATATACACATCCGACCAGACTGTGTACAGTATTGTCCCTTGTGTTTCAACAAACGAATTATGACCTTCTTCTGTCGGATTTGTTTTATACATCCACCCACATTCACTTTTAGTTTCTTCGAGTATTTTTTCAGCCTCTCTCTCAAACCCCGTGACATCAAAATCAGCATTGTAATTTCTGGAAATAAGAGTTGCAATTGGGGCAAGGTCATTCAATACCGGATATCGACGGCCCCACTTAACATATGGCATTTCATGATCTATTGTCATCCTAAATTCATTGTCAGGATGATCACACATATTTGCCGCCACACCAGTCATTCCAGTACCACAGAATCCATCCAAAACAATATCTCCGGGATTAGTGTAATGGAGAATATACCGCATAATGGCCTTATGTGGCACTTTTGTATGGTAAGTATGCGCATTATAAATTGCATCGCTTTTACCTTCACTCACATCCGCCGCAAACGGCTCCCGGTGATAATCGTCCGTTGCCTCGTCATACGGAGTACCATACTCCTTGATGAAGTCCTCAATGAAGGGATTCGGGCAGGCAGTATAAAACGGTGCATCTGAAAGTGCAATGATATCCTCATCCGTACCGATGGGGAATCCTTCGATGTTGCGCACTTTATCTATATCTTCTTTGGTCAGCTTTCTGCGTTCCATAGCTGTTTCCTCACTTTCGTTTTCTAAATTGTGCAAGCGGCACTTGCACAATTTCATTTAATTCGTTTCTGGATATCCTCAACGGACGGCAACTGCTTTTCCAAATCATCCGGCAAGCAGCTGGTAACTTTGTATTCACTCACTCCAATCGGCTTGGAGATATCCTTGAGGGAGTATTCCGCCACCACATTGTTCTTGCTCTTGCAAAGGAGCAGACCAATGGATGGGTTATCCTGCTCTTTCTTTAAGATGCCGTCCACTGCCGACAGATAAAAGTTCAGCTGTCCGGCATATTCCGGCTTGAATTCTCCGGTCTTCAGTTCGATAACCACATAGCAGCGCAGATTCAGATTATAGAACAACAGGTCGATATAGAAATCATCGACGCCAACATTCAGGTGGTACTAATTTCCCAAGAATGCAAAGCCTGTTCCAAGTTCCAGAAGCAGCTTGGTCATATCCCGCACTAATGCCTGCTCAATGTCCTGCTCCAACATATCTTCCCGGAACGGAATGAAATCAAAGACATATGGGTCTTTCATAGTCTGCACTGCAAGCTCGATCTGCGGAGATGGCAGACGATGTTCAAAATTCGTGACCTTATCTGCCAGAACCTGCCGCTGGTATAATCCACTTTCGATTTGATGTACAAGAACATTGCGAGACCAGCCGTTTTGAGCTGATTTTTCAATATACCATTCACGCTCGTTTGTATCAGATATCTTGTCCAGAAGAACAATATTGTGCCCTCCCACGGAATTTGTGCAACAACCTGTTGCACAAATTCTCGATTGAGTAAGTCTCAGCGAATTTTTGCCATGTATTTCAGATTGCGAACGGAATATCCCTTACTCTCTGGAAAAAAGCAATCCGAATATCAGTGGCTAGGTTATCTATAAACTTATTGCCCCATGCTTTATGCTCATTAATCACACAACCAATATCATGGTAGAGAAGTAGCATATCCGCATTCGCATGAACTGCAGCGCGATATTGTGCGGCCTTGATCTCACTTTTGATATTTTCGATGATGGAGAGATACTCAGGTGTATTCATCAGCACACGCTTCGCCTCGCTTTCTCACAATTTTTTTCTTACTTAACAATAATACGGGTTTACCTTCGTCTTTGCCCGTGGTATAGCTAGCAATCAGCTCATTCAGTTTCTGCTTGAAGGCTACTTCATCCAGCGGCGGCAGCTTCGTCAGCTTATCCATCAAATCTTTTGCATCCACTACCACAGGTTCAAAACCCTTCAGCAGTGCCTGAATCGCCTTAATGAAGAAATCATCAACCCGCTTTGGCAAAGTACCGGATGCAATAAAATCATCAATTGCTTGCTGCTGTTCTGCACTCAGGTACTCTTTCTGGCTTGCTACAATCGGGTCAGAAATCGTATTCAGCAGAGTTTGCGTCCACTCCGTCACCAGATCAGCAATCCGAATATCCAGATTATCCAGCTGACCTGCAACATTCGGCACCTGATCACCAAGGTTATAATGGCAATGCGGGCAGATATGAGTTGTTTTCAGCTCAGTTGGTGTCAGATCATAGCAGACCTTCAAGTTTGCCATATCCTGCTCAATCTTCGTCAGTTTGGCTACCGAAAGGATTTCAACACCTCGCAGCTTACGCAAACTTGCCAGTGCAGAACTTTCCTGTAATTTACCTCGCCGTTTTGCATCGTCAATGTCTAGGCGTTTTTTCTTATGTTCTTCAAAATAAATGCCGATATACTCTTCTTTAATCTTTTCAAGAGCAGCATTTACCTTCTGTGCGGCTACATCTCCGGATGTACCGGTCAGAATGCTATCGCGTGCAGAACGGAATTCGTCTTTTGCAGCTTCCAGTTTTTGTTTGAAGTTTGTGCCAAGGCCGATAAACTCAATGTTGCTCAGATAGGAAACATTGTTTGCGCAATCCGTTTTGAAAGTCACATATTCCGCAATCGCCTTGATCAGTGCAATCTGCTCTGCCAGCTTCTCAATTTCATCAAAAGTCAGCGTGAAGTTATTTAGCTTCGCCGGAGTATTGAACCGAGCGGCATAATTGCTGAATTCATCCTTAACTGCTACACAGGCTTTCTGCATAGCGATCAGATGCTGCGCATCCACAAGTGGTTCATTCCACAGCTCAAATCCATTGTTCATCTTCTGGTTCGCAAGAACAACAGCGTTGCTCGTTTCCTGTGCTTTTTCAGCAGTTGTTTTACTCCCTCATCACGGTCATTCGGGTTGTCCAGCAGAGCCGGATTGATTTCCAGTACATCAAAGAGCTTTTTCAGCTCCGCCATTGCCATCTGCGCAGGCCGCGCCAGATATTTGAACTCATACAAATCCAGAGCACCAATGCGAGGTACAGTATCCAGATTTGATGCACTCAGAACAGTGCCATTACGCAGAGTCATCGTTGCATAGCCCGCATATACCATGGACAGGAAGATGATTGGTGTAAAAAGATAGTTTATTTTGAAATGCTTATCTTCGTACTGGTCATCATATTTGACATCAAAGATATCCGAATAATTGATAACGCCCTGCGGCGGCAGCTGTTTCAACTGATCAATGTAGTAAGCTGCATACTTGGAACCTTCCGGTCGAATCTTATCGCCATCCAGAACGCCAAAGCTCTGGAGCATCAAGGTTGCAGTCTGAGTTTTACGACCTGCAAAAATAATCAAATGCCTGCCGTACATTTTCTGCCATGTTTTTCCGAGTTACCTTTGTTTTCATCATAGGACAATCCGGATATTTTCCGCAGAAATATTCATCCAGACACAGGGAAGCCGCCAAATCAACGGTGTCCTTAAAGTCCATATCTCGTTTATAGCGTCCACGGAGTACTTCGATCATCTGCCGCTTCTGCCCCTTATACTGGATATCAAAGCAGGTATTCTTATTTTCACTCAGATACTTAATCAGCTTTTTGCGGATCATCGCTGCCTTGATCAGATAGGCATCCTTATCCTTACCTTCGCTAATCTGTGCCTGTGCATTAGCCGCAGAAAAGAAGCCCAGAATCTCCTTAAACTCCGCAGTGGATTTGAAGAAGAAATACACTTCATCCTCAAAATTTTTCACAGCAATGCTGCCGCTGCTATACGTCGGCATGATATGGATATAAAAATCCCGCTCTGGTTGCGCAGTGCTGCGCTCTCCCGGCAGACCGAGGAACAGATAGCCTTCACGGAAAATGTTATGGCTATCCCAGTTCAGGTCGCGCTGATAAATCTCAAATCCAGGAACATACTGCTTTGCGTCCCAATCAAGGCAGCTGTAAATCAGCTGATAGAAATAGCGATTCAGCTCACCATCTGCCATGATGGAAGCCTTTTGTTTAATCTTCTCATCATAGTCAACGACCTTATCCACATCTATGTAATACTGGTTATTAGCATCGTTGTAGATAATAAACTGACCGGATACCGTGGTCATGATATCCTTCAGCGTAGTCTTAATCAGAGCCAACAGGAAGTCCGCATCCTGCTCCGGCATCGGCAGAAACAGGCAAAGATCATCTTTCAGATTCTCTGCTGTCAGTCCAAAATGCACATCCAAGCCATTCGTAGTCAGACGATGAACACTCAGTGCATAGATAATTTTTAATTGCCAGCGGCTTGTACGCGGGTTTAGGGAACGCACGATTAATGATATCCTCCAGCTGTCCACTGGCAGTAACAACACGGTTGATGGTTACGTCACTCTTGAGCAATCCATTGGATTTGATGGCAGGCCAATAATTATCAAAAGAGATAATGCCTGGCTCATTCTCTGGCACATCGCGGTTAAAAATATCGCGAATTGTCATTGAGATGTTTTTCAAGATATGCCGGTTCTCAATCAGGTAAATCTTGTTGAACACATCAATATAGGACGGATGAATTGGGAACAAATCTACAAACTCGTCCATCCGGGAAGACATGCCTGTATAAAGCATTGAGAATTTTTCCAAATGCTTGCGAATTAAAGCCTTCTGTTCGGATGTTTTCTTCAAGATACGCTCAGACACAACATAAGATGTTGTCTCTTTGGTGATGACAATCTGTGTAAAGCGATCAGAAACATGTTTCAGTGTGTCCGACACAAAGCTGAATCGCGGATTGTCGAAAAATCTTCTCCTGCACACCAAAAATTACGCGCAGTTTGCTCTTGGAGCACATTTCGCCAAGTGCACGGAAAAATTCAAGATCGAGGACAATTTGCCGCTCGTCACGAGAAGTCAGATAACTCAGGAACTCATCCACAACAATCAGATATCCCTTGTCCGGATACTTTGCAGAGAAGGCCATCATCATATCACGAATCAACTTTTTATTATCGCGGACCATATCAAAATCCGGCACTTCAAAATCAATTCCTCGTGCCGCAAAATCTTCTTCGATGAATCCAAACAGAATTTCTCGCAGCGACATCGTTACGCCGCCTATCTCAATGCGAAGCACTTCAAACTTGCCTGCGATGCGCTCCATCTCTTTTGCAAAGTTTTTATTCTGGAGATACTGTAGGTTATCCGCATCCTTGGCAATAGAAGAAATCACGCTCATCAAGTGTGATTTACCAGTACCATAGTTACCAACAACAAGAACGCCTTTGTTATCAACCACTTCATCCATCTGAAGCTGATCCAATACCGGGCTTTTCAGATTTGCCGCCATGGTATCAGACATAACATAAGATTTCACATACTCTTTTGCCCGGTTCGCATCATCCGCCGTAGTAAGCTGAATGACATCCTCAATCGGGTTGAAGCTGATCAAGTCTGAGTACTTCACTTTTTTATCCTCCCTTAAACGACACAGGTTATGTCGTATTGTTCTACATCGTATTCTTTATAGTCCGCATATCCATCTTCCGCATAAACCAATTTTCCGTCTATCACGGTTCCCGGCCATAAAACAGAAAACGCTTTGCTTCGATTCGCAACTGTAAGAAGTTGCAAAACATCTATCTTGTATGCTGGATTGAACAGCACATCAAAGTCTCGGATACAACTGTTTTCCGGAATATTTGTAAAAACTTCCTGAAAGCATCTTTCAAGCCCCATGGTTCTTCGTTCCGGCTTGATTTTTATAAGCAGAGTTGCTATCTTCTCATTTAATGAAACCTGGTGTAAACTTTCGCAGTATTTTGCATTACAATAGACAACTGGTCTCATCAGTCCTGTTTGATTTTCGGATTGGAGCAGCCGATACTGTATTATCTTTCCCATTCGGCTACCATCCTTATTCTACATTATCAGCTGTCCCATTATCTAAACTCTCTGGGATAAAATCCAACACATCGTCAGCCGTACATTCTAATGCAAGACAGATTTTTTTCTACCATCTCAATAGAAACAGGTTCTCCGCGCCCCATTTTTCCCAATGGTACTTGCGCTGACTCCGGCAAGCCCGCACAGCTCTCTCTTCTTCATTTTCTTGTCTATCAACAGCTTAAACAACTTGTTATATGATACTGCCATCGCCTCTGCCTCCTTCTTTAAAATAGCCTGTCCATGGGTATAATTTCTCTACTTTCAAGCATATCAATTATCACCTTCCAAGTAAACAAAAAAATCGTTCATTCGAAAACATTTTTCACTCTTTTTGCAAGCAGGGCTTTCGTGACACGAAAGCGATTTTTCTCTTGTTTGGGAAATTCCCAATTCCCTTTAGGACGCTGCCTGCGGCATCGGGCTGCGCATCCGTTCCGGATGCTTTTAACGGCAGTTCCTGCCAAGAAAAAAAGTCCGGTCCAGCATGAGCATTAACCGGACATTCCATCATCGACTACTTTGTCTGTTTTCTTCTTCCTGCCGCATTTTCTGCTCATGCAGCTACTCTTTCTTCTGTTCATACTCTTTCAGGATTTTCTGCACAATCTCCTGCGCCACAAGCCAATCCTGCATATCCGCTTTGGTCTTGCAGTACTCTGCATAGGAGCTTTTCTTTCGTTCCAGAAGCATTGCATACTCTGCGTTCAGCTCGCTGATACGTGGAATCTTTTTTTTCAGAACCGTTCTCTTTCTTATAGACATCAAAAGTTTATTCTCATGGACGATATTTTTATGCGAGTTGTTTTAAAGGATGTAAAATGCACGGAATTTATTCTCCAAACCATTTTGGAAAAAAACCGGAACTAAGGGTGAAAAAGCCAAAGTATTCAAAAGCGATTTAAAGAACTTGGAAGGACGCTCTTTGGTTCTTGATTGCCTTTGTACGGATAAAAAGGGAACCATTTACAATATCGAACTCCAAAAATGACTCTCTAGGTGCCAGCCCAAAACGAGCACGCTATCATTCCGGACTTATTGATATGAATATTTCTAAAAAGGAAAAATCTTTTGATTATTTACCGAAAGCTATGTTATATTTATTTGTGGTCGAGATATTTTGAAAGGGGATAAACAAATCTATCACATTTCCCGAATCATAAAAGAATCCGGAGCAGTTTTTCCGGACCAAACAAATATTATCTATGTGAATACCAGTAAAAGTAGCAGTAATGAGCTAGGTAAGTTGATAGAAGATTTTTATACTGCGGATCCTAAAAAAATGCATTCAAAAATACTTGCCAAGAGGGTTTCAAAGCTAAAAATTGCAGAGAACTTAGAGAAAGGAGACGAAAAAGTCATGACTACATACTATGATCGTTTAAAGAGACAATGGAAAAAAGAAGGAACAGAGGAAGGAATGGCTAAGGGAATGGCGGAAGGACTCGAAAAAAGTGAAGATATCATGGCTAGGCTGATGGGCATTCTAGTTAAAGAAGGCCGTATTGACGATCTTGCCAAAGCTTCAGAAGATAAGTCCTATCGGAAATCTCTCTTAAAAGAGTTTCAGTTGATTTAAACGAGATATCGTACGCTTTGCGCACGATACTCGTTGTGCATTAAAATAAAAATAGTACATTCGATGCGCCAAAGAGAAACGGATTGCTTTACTTTCCTATTCGTCATAGAGGATATCTCTCTGACTTCGCCGAAAATTTTTATCAAAAAACACTGTACTTCCCTGTTTATTGGGATTGTACAGTGTTTTTTAGGTAAAAGACTCTCTTTCTAAGAAAAGAATCGTATGTCTCTAATATCTTTGTAGTATCTCTTTAGCATCTCTTTTTTGGAAAATAGCGTGATAAATATCCCAAGTTTCCTAAAACTCCAGCTGTCTCTTTACCTGTTCCTTGTGTTCCGCCTTAATTTTTCTTCAAGGTCTCCGGCTGCTCCAGAAGCTCAAGAGCCGTAAAGGCCAAGATCTTGGCACCGAGTAAAATAGATGCAAGACCAAGGCTCGAGCAGGATGCCTTCACAAATTCCGGGCTGTGTGCCGGAATTTTCTTTTAGCTGATGCAAATGCTCGGCTGAATGGTGGGCACCACCTGCGAAACATTTCCCACATCGGAAGAGCCCATTTGCAAAGCTTTCCAATCACAGGGCGTAAACTCCTCTCCGAATCGGTTCAAGTGCTTCTCATACAGGTCATCAAAAGAGGGTGTCGGAACGATATTTTCCACCCAGTTCTGATAAGCCTTCATCCTTCCCTTCGCTCCCATAGAAAGGGCGGAGCCGGCCACAACATTTTCCACCTTCTTATATAAAGCTTCGAGACTCGGTTTTGCACTGGTGCGGAGATAAAACTTCGCATGTGCATAGTCGGGTACGACATTGGGTGCCATACCTCCGGAGAGTATAACGCCATGGATTCTTGTATCGTCGGTCAGATGCTGTCTTAAAGCATTAATAGAATTATAGGTTTGAATAAGCGCATCCAAGGCATTAATACCTTCTTCCGGCTCTCCTGCCGCATGGGCAGACTTTCCCCAAAACTCGATGTCCACCGGAACACAGCCCAGGTTTCTTCCGGTCCTCTTGTGCTCATCCGCCGGGTGGGCGCAAAGAGCGAAATCCACATCTTTAAAATAACCCTCTCTCACAAAAGAGCCTTTTGCAGAGCCTTCCTCGCCTCCTTCTTCTCCAGGTGTCCCGTAAACACGGATTTCACCGCCCACTTCGTCAATCACTTCTTTAAGAGCAACAGCGGAAAGAGAGGCAGTCGTTCCGAAAAGGTTGTGCCCACAACCGTGTCCCAGGCCCTCCAAGGCATCATATTCCGCAAGGAACGCTACAACCGGTCCCTTTTTCTTACTCTTATAACTTGCCGCGAATCCGGTCCGGTGTCCTGCTGCAGGCATCTCCACAGAAAAACCGAAGGAGGAAAGCGTCTTCGACAACTCTTCCGACGCAAAAAACTCATAGTTACTAACCTCCGGTTTTTTGTGAATAGCCAGTGCCAGGTCCTGAAAGAGGTTCGCTTCTTTCTCTACTTTTTTTGCAATTTTTTCTTCCCTATCCGAAAGCCGCGCTTCTTCTATTCCTTGCTTTCCCATATTTTTTCCCTCCGTTTCTTCTTTTTAAAAAATAGGAGGAGCAAAGCTCCTCCTCAGGTTTCATCGAACCCTCAATACTCTAAACATAGAATTTCTTCTTAGTCCCAAACCGGGATAGACTGTCCGTCATAGTGCTCTAAGATAACCTGCTTTACTTCATCGGAGTTGTAAGCCTTCTTAATCTTCTGGAAGTCTTCACTCTCAATACGATCCTTCTTAGCCGCAATGATGTTCCAGTAATTCTTCATATCCGGCTCTTTGTAATCCTCATAAACGATGGCATCGTTCTTAAGAGTTAAGCCTGCATCCTTCGCTACACCGTTGTTAATGCAGGCAAAGGATAAGTCGGGAAGAGAAGCCGGAATCTGAGTAGCTACCATTTCCACAATCTCCACATCCTTGTTGTACTTTTCGATATCCATTACGGTCGGAGTCAGTCCCGCTTCCTTCTTCAAGGTCAGGAAACCGTTCTTCTCAAGGAACTTCAGTGCTCTTCCTCCATTAGTTACATCGTTCGGAATAGCAATGATTAAGTGACCTGTTGCCTCGTCCAAGCTCTTGTATTTGGAAGAGTAAATGCCCATCGGAGCAACCTGTGTATAAGCAAGAATTCCCAAATCGGTATAGCCTCTCTCCTTCACAAAGTTATTGAAATAAATCTCTGTCTGGAAAGCATTTAAATCAATCTCGCCGTCCTCCAGAGCTTCATTCGGTTTAACATAATCGCTGAACTCTACCATCTCGAGCTTAATATTGTCTTTCTGAAGAAGCTCATTTGCCTTCTCCCACTCCTCGTGGTCGGAACCGTTTACACCGAGCTTATAGGTGCGAAGCTCACCGGAATCCGCCTTTTCTTCCTTTGCAGCTTCTGTTGCCTTCTCACTGCCCTGCTCTGTTCCTGCCTCCGCTTTCTTCTCTGTAGTCTTTGTGCTTGCACCGCCGCATGCCGCTAAAGATGCTGCAGCAAGTGCTACAGTAAGTCCTAATGCTAAAAATCTTTTTTTCATAATCCTCTCTCCTCTAAACTTATATTCTATATCTTCATCCGCGATAAGCTTTTATTTCTCTGCAAATCTACCCTATTTTAGAAACAACTTGCAGTCAATAAATTTTTTCCTATCGAAATGTCGGATACCTTAGTTATCGATGGCTTACCAGCTTACTTAAGCTGTCCCCCACCCATTGTACAAAGAACACCATGACAAGCATGATGACTATCGTTAAAAACATAACATCGGTTTTATTTTGCCCATAGCCGTAACGGATGGCAAAGTCTCCGAGTCCGCCGCCGCCTACCGATCCGGCTACCGCCGAATAACTGATAAGACCGACCAGCATAATGGTCACCGCCTGAATGATGGCGGAAAATCCTTCCTTAAGCATGACTTTAAAAATGATAGCGATTTCCGAAAATCCCATTGCGCGGTATGCCTCAATCACTCCCTTGTCAATGCTTTGGAGCGCAAGCTCTGTCTGCTTCGCCATAAAGGGGATACAGGCAATAATTAGGGGGACTATAGCACCCTTCATTCCTATTGTCGTTCCCACAATGGCCCGAACAAGCCAGGGAATAGATGCAATCAAGATGACGAAGGGAATCGAACGCACCGTATTCACAATCTTGGAAAGAATGGAGTAAAGCGGCGGAAAGGATAAAAGCTCTCCCTTCTTTGTTACCGCAAGGACGATGCCCAAGGGAACACCGAGCAGTGCGGCAAAGACACCGGAAATGCTGACCATGATAAGCGTCTCATTCAAGGATTTCACAATATAGGGCCAAAGCTTTGCTACATTCGGAAATATACTGTTTAGCCATTCCATATTTTGTCCTCCTTTCTCTCCTTATTTTCCTCCTCCGGCTTTAGAGCGTTATCCGGACTCTGCCTGCTAACAGGTCCCTCCCCTTGCAAAGGGTGTTCTCCATCAAACTTTTGCCCTGCAAGCTTTTGCCCGCCAAGCTCTTCTACCTTGATTTTTCTGCTCTTTAGATAGGCTACCGCGTCCAAAATGTCCTTTCCCTCTCCCTTCATATCGATCGTAAGAGTTCCAAAGGGGACACCCGAAAGAATTTCGATATTGCCGAAGAGGATGGATACTTCCACGGGGTAGTTTCGAACCAGATCCATGATAGCCGGGTCATTGGCCTTCTCTCCAATAAAGGTAAGTTCATAGAGATTTCTCTTGTTCTTCTCCGCAAGGGCAATCGCTTCCTTTCGGTAAAGTGTTTTCTCACGAAACTCCTTCGTGATACTGGACTTCGGTTCGGAAAATACCTCAACAAGGCTTCCTTCCTCTACTATCTTTCCTTCCTCCATCACAGCTACTTTATTGCAAATGCTCTTTACCACTTCCATTTGGTGCGTAATCATCACTACCGTGAGCTTCAGCTTTTCCTGTAAGGAGCGAAGCAGTTCGATAATCTGCGTTGTGGTATTCGGATCCAATGCGGAAGTCGCCTCATCACAAAGAAGAATCTTAGGTCTTCCCACCAGGGCTCTTGCAATGGCCACTCTTTGCTTTTGTCCGCCGGATAACTGTGAGGGATAGGCCTTTTCCTTGTCTTCCAAGCCTGTTAGTCGAAGCATTTCCTCCACTCTTTCCTTTATTTCTTTTCCGGAAAGTTTCTTATTGCTTTTAAGTAGGGCGTTTTCCTTCTCTTTGATTTCTTTTTGAGAAAGAGAAGAATCTTTTTTCAGTTCTGCTATCTTTTCCTCTATTTCTTCTTTACTGAATCTTCTTTGATTTTTAAGCGGTGCTGCTACATTTTCAAACACATTCGCAGAATTCAAAAGGTTGAAATGCTGGAAAATCATACCCATTCTTCGTCGTACAGCTCTGAGCTCTACTTCCGAATAGCCGGTAATGTTTTTCCCTTCTACGATAACCTCTCCGCTTGTCGGTTTTTCCAAGAGATTGATGCAACGAACCAAGGTGGATTTACCCGCGCCGGAGTATCCGATAATACCGAAGATATCCCCTTCCTCAATGCTTACACTGACATCCCTAACTGCGTGAACGCCTTCCCGACTTTCTCCGAAGGAAAGATTTTTATTATATTTTTAATTCAATAATGGCCATTTTTTTCCTCCGGCTCTATCTATACTGTCTTCCTGTCCGGTCTTTTTTTTCATCTTCCTTTAAAAGCGTCTTCCTCTTATAAAGACCATAACACTCCCAAAAAATAATCCTCTCTACTCACAGTCTCTTAGTACACTCGGAAATACTGTGAATATTGGGGGATTATAACTGTCTTTTTGAAAACCTGTCTAATTCCTTTTCTATATGCCTTGTTATAGTTTTTATTCTATACCCACTTATCTTTCTATAAATTTAAACATTCTTTTTAAAAAAATCACTTCTTTAAAAATGGACCTTTTCTTTATTTGTACATTTCCCTGAAAATAAAGCAAATAAGAAGATTTAAGAAATCTACTAAAATTGAGTAATATTTATATTCTCATTTATACCAATACAAAAAAGTTAGTAAATTTCTTCCAAAGCACCCTGTACTATAAAACGCTGCTGTCCACCGGCCGGTCCTGAGCAGGTTGAAAGTGTCAAAAGCTTGGGACGCGTCGAGAAGTCTACAATTCCTTCTTGATAATCCTTATAAGAAGAGAGTCTCGTTACCAAGTGGATATAGCTGTCATAGCCGTCATCTCCCTCGAAGTCATTGTAAATTTCGCTCGAGGTTGTGGTTAAATAGTAAGTGAAGATACGATAACGATAAATACCGTCCGGTCTGCACAAGAAGATATAGGGATTTGTATTTACCAAACCTTCTTCCTTCAGGAAATACTTCAGCTTACCGAACATCGATCCATTTTTCATATTGTGACCGAAGATGAAGGTATTACTCTGGTCATAGTTGCCGTTAGCGTTGTAATCCAAGAAAATGGCACCGGCAAAATTGCTCTTTCCTTCAAAAGTTTTGTGAAGATAATCCTCATTATCCTTACTGCGTACTACAGGATAATTAATGCCCAGTGCAGGAATATAAATCACGGCGGAAAAATCACTGTTAATCTTTGTCAAAGCATCATAGTCAATTTGAAACTTCGGATGAGAAAAAAATCAATCTTCTCTTTTTGCCGCTTCCGACTCCTGCGTTGCATCTCCCTTATTATCCTCTTTCGGTTCTTCTTCCACAACGATATGTTCTTCCAGTTGTGCATACTCATCATTTGCAGCCTTATACTCTAAGAAGTCGCGCAGAAACAGACCGCCGAATACAAGCATGGAAATAAATAGCACAGTAGGAATCAGATAATGAACAATACTTTGCTTCTTCCTTTTATAGGATCGATTCGAATTTCTTCTCTCGCCTCTCTCTTCATTATGTATTTCTTCCATTTTACTCTCTCTCTATCCTTTATAATATTCCTTTACTTAATCAATTTGAGAATCACAGTTGCTTTTTCCAGTAAGCATACAGCCTCAACATTATTGGTTCTTGGGAACATATCCACTGCACAAAGCCTTTTTACCCTATATCCTGCAGCCTGCAAAGGCTCTAAATCTCTTGCTAAACTCTTCGGCTTACAAGCCACGTAAATAAGTCTGTTAACTCCATAACGAATAATCAATTCCAAAGCCTTCTTGTGCATTCCGTCTCTTGGCGGGTCCACAACGATAAAATCCGGCCGGGGAAGTATATTCCCGTTTTCTTCTTTATCTGCGCTATTCCCCTCCGCTATATCCCCACTCTGATTCATAGCGGCCTTATTTTGCTCTAAAACCTTTAATACATCTCCCGCAATAAAGCGACAGTTTTCAATTCCGTTTTCCTTCGCATTCTCTTTGGCAGACTCTACTGCTTCCTCTATAATTTCCACACCGTAGGCCTCTTTCGCAACCTCGCTCATAAGCTGCGTAATCGTCCCAGTGCCCGAATAGAGGTCAAATATAAGCGGTTTTTCAACTGCTGTATTCGATAAATCCGCATATTCTCGAATCTTCTCATACAGCTTTTCCGCGCCAAGGCTATTGGTCTGAAAAAAGGAAAAGGGAGTGATTTTAAAATTCAAACCTAGAAGCTCCTCATAAAAATAGTCCTTCCCATAAAGAATCTCCGTTCCTTGATTTACTACTGCATCCGCCAAACTCTCGTTTTTTGTATGAAGTATTCCCGCAAAATGCCCTTCCAGTTTTCCTTCTTTTTCTAAAGAAAGAAGACTTTCACACCAGCCTTTTAAAAGAGCTTCTTCAGAAATAAAAGTCTTCTTATCCTGTATACTCCCTGCTTCCCCACCTGTCTCGGTGACACAGTTTTCCTCGCTCTCCTGTCTTACATTCTTTACAGCTAAACTTTTCAAAATGTCTTGCTCTGAAAATGACTTTTCAGCAAATAAATTATGCACCAAAAGAAACCAGAATCTCTCGGTTTTCTCTCCTCTTCGAATGAGTAAATGTCTTAGATACCCTCATGTTTTTTTCTTGTGAAAATATCCTACTCCCTTATCCAAAAAAATACTCTCTTGTGGCAAGTAGTATTTTCCCCATATCCGGATGAGGAAGCCGACAGTCTTCCGTATTTAAAATGTTAAAAAAGCTCCGCTTCTGATGCAGCCCCAGGCAAAGAGGACCGTCTTTCTCCTGGTCCCCGAAGGAAAACTCCATTTTATTGCGGTAAGCTTCTTTTTTAGGGGAAGAAATAATCCCCTCAAAGGGAAAATCTCCCATAACAAGCGGCGCAAAGAGAGAACGGATTTCTTCTTCTTTTATCTTTAGCTCTTCTTCGTAGGGAATTTCCTGATAATAACATCCCCCGCAACGCTCTTGATTACTACACCAGTTCATGGCTTGCCTCCTTTTACTTAAGAAAAGGAGGCAAGCCTGCCTCCTTTGCTACTCTTAAAGCTTAAAAACGATACTGCTCTTCATTATACTTCAGACTAAGGATTCGCTTTTTAAAAAGTCAGTCCTCGTCAGCAATGTCTTCGTCTTCCTCGTCCTCATAGTCATCATAATCTTCCAGATAATCCGGAGCCAAGAAACGATAAACACAGTAAGCCAATCCGCAAAACAGAATAATTCCACTGATGATGGCGCATGCGATACAAATCTTTTTTGTCACATCATCTTCTTTCCGCTTATCCTTCAGCTTAAGAGCATACTGTAAGTCGGTGCTGATACTTTTTGCTTCTTCTGTAAGCCTTCTTGCCCTATCCTTTAAATTCTCTATATTCCACTGATCCATAGCTTTTTCCTTTCATAAAAACGGAGTGAAGCCTTCTCCACTGCCCTTTTAGCTGCAGATATCGAAATCAGTATATCGGTCTTTTCCTGAAAATGCAACGAAAAATCCGACTCGTAAAACACGATAGAACTTACTCCAAAATCCAGTTTCCGTCCGCCATAACAAAATTCTTTTCTACACCAAGCTTGTTGGTCCAGAACTTAGTCAATGCGATAGTATAGGTCTCCTGATCCTCTGTGAAAGCATCCTTCCGCTTGTCCCAAAGTTCCTTGGAGCTTGGCCAAAGCGCATACTTGGGAGCAACTGTACTGTAGAAAGCGAAGCTGCCTCCATGCTGGCCGTGATGTGCCATTTGCACAATATCCGCCTTCAGCTTCTCCGGTGGAAGCTCCTCTAAGAGCTTTCCTGCCGCTTCATAGGGAAGGTCTCCTGTAATCAAAAGCTTCTTCCCGTTTATTGTAATCATATAGCATATAGAACTGTTATTTCCGGTATCGATTGGAATGGAATACGCTGTGTTTAAGATTTCCACCGATACATTTCCATAGGAAAAATGTTGTTCCTCTTTTCGGAATTCTCATGCTTCTTTTTCTGCAGGATACGCAGCAAGATCCTCCATAACTTCCTTAATCATCGGCAGTCTGTAGCCTTGCTCATATTGTTCATAGTAGGAATAGGGTGCGAAACTGAAGTAAATCTGCCCCGGATCAATATCATAAAAATCCGGATGTCCAGCCACCTTCTGCTGCTCCAGAATAACGGAAAGTGCCCCGACGTGATCCTCATGCGGGTGTGTGAGAAGCCATGCTGCAACCTTTCCGCCCTTACTCTTGATATACTTGGAAAGATAGGGAGCATTGGTCTTTAAACCTCCGTCCACAACAATCAACTGACCGTCATTGCTTTCAATCACAATACTAATCTGCTGACCACTTTCATTTCCTTTAAACATGATGATTTTCGCACCGCCAAGTCCAATCGTAGAATCGGTATAAGTCGGTGTGCTCTCTCCGTTTCGAACATAAATCGGTGCATTCCCGCCACTACTCTTATTTTTGGCTTACATTTGCCGCCGTATTCGCATTTGCATATAAAGTGCCTGTACTATTCTCATCTGCAAACGCAGGAATTGCCAAAGCAAAGCAAAGCCCGATGGCAATCGCCATACTACCAAATCTTTTCTTCATTAAAACTCCTTATCTAGATTCCTTTTTGATTATCAATAATTCATTTACTTTATTACCAATAATTCATTTTCTGATTATCAATAATTCATTCTCTCTATATTATAAACAATTACTTTTTATATACTTTCTTTTACTACTGCATTACTCCGTTGGCATCAATGCTATATCCGTCTTTCACAGTATTCTTTTCCATTGCACCGACCGGGAATCCCGGGTCATTGAGATTAAAGAAATACCATTTGTCCGCAATATTTTGCCAACCGGTTTTCATCTCTCCGTTTTGGAGATCGAAATAATACCACTGCTCATTTAAGAGCCTCCAAGCGCTTGCCATCTTTCCGGCAGCATCTCCATCCGTGTCAAAGTAGTACCATTTTCCGTTAATTTCCTGCCAGCCGGTCAGCATCACACCATCTCCGTTTAGGAAGTACCAGCTATCTCCCAACTTCATCCAGTTGGTCTGCATCTTTCCCTGATTATCAAAATAGAACCAGGAATTGTTCACCTGCTGCCAGCCCTGTGCGAGCCTTCCATTTACCTCATAATACCAGTCCGCACCATTTTGGCGCCAGCCAACAACACCTTCTCCGGGACCCTTTGCATTTGGATCCGCCTGATTTCCGTTGTGCAGATCGGATGCTCTCTTTTTATTGTCATTTTGCTTCTGATTCTTATTTTTCTTCTTTCCCTTTTGCACTGTACTCCTTAAAGCTTCCCTTGGAGATTCCGCTTGCCTTCAGGGTAATCAGGTTGAAAAATATATTCGTCATCTTCTCCGTCCGGACTCTCAGGGGCTTCGCTGGAATCCACATACAAAAGAGCTCGCAAAATATTGCTTCATATTGTCATTCTTATCATAAACGGCACGAACGGCAATATGATCGAATTCCTTTCCGCTCTGGTTAAAAGAATTGATATTGATCTTTGGAGAATTACTATGCTTCTTTGCAATCTTTTCATCTCCATTTTTATTGTTGTAGTATACCAAGATGTCATAGCCTGTTGCATACTGTACCCCTGTCCCAACTGTAAGTCGTTTCATTGGTACTAAAATTAGCCGGCTCCTTCAAAACATAGAATGGATAGGCATTTGCCTTAATCTTGATGCTGTTCTTACTTTTTCTCCACAACTGCCATCTCATAAGCACCGCGTACTTCCACAACTGTAGAAGAATCAAAGCTGTGTCCACTTTCCGGCTTTTACAGAAATAGTATAGGTATAGGGTTTTTTTGACACTGTTCTGTTTTTCCGTCCACAGAAAAATCCGCTGACTTCATAACCACTGTCCAGTGCAACCGCTTCCGGCTTAAAATATGTTTCTCCCGATGCGAGCTCTACATCCTCACTCGGACTGATATCAATCTGTACCCTTCCTACCATCTGTTCTGCAAAAAAACAGGGAAAGCTAACAATCCGGATAGCACTGCAGTCAAAAAAATAGGATTCTCTTTTTCATCATAACGCTCCTTTGATTTTTAAAAGGGTGTTTTTTTTGACACCGCATTGTATGTTTCTCTTCTATATATTTCGACTACTTCCATCAAAAATATAGAATTTCGTATCCTCGCTCTCTTTCTATAAGCCTGTTAAATCCTGCTTTTTCTCATTCAAAAGACCAGGTATTACAGTTTATATTGAAGAAAGAATTCTTACTTTAATTCGTTTTAGGGTAACCAAGCACCGGATACATCAAAACGATAATCTATCCCGTCGATGTTTCTCACGGTGTTCTCCAGCATCGCACCGGAGTCCTCCATATAATACCATACATTGTTGATGTATTTCCATCCTGTACGCATCGCACCGTCTTGGTTTTAACCAGTACCATTTTTCCGTTAATATACTGCCAATTCGTAGCCATAGCCCCGGAGTCCTTAAGATAATACCAGACATTGTTATTTAAGAGCCAACCGGTCTTCATGATGCCTTGTTCATCCATAAAATACCAAACGCCGTTCACCAATTTCCAGCCCGTGCTCGCTTTTCCGTTCTCCATATATTTCCATTGTCCGGGCACTCCTTGTACCCAGCCGTTTTTCTACCGTAGTTGCAGTTCTTCCCGGTCCCTCACTGGAAAACAATGGTTCCATCCGTGCTATTTGCAGAATTTCCGGATGGACTCGATGAGCGGAAGACGGATTGGATACAGGATTAGAGGATGAAGAATTCGCAGTTCCATTCAAGCCGGAATTATTTCCACCAATCTGCTTTTCCTGCATTCTTCTGGGACGGATTACCCCGCCGTATACCTTCCAGGAAAAATTCCGTCGTGACCTTTCCCTTAATTCCCTTTACTACACCCTTTTCGCTGGACTGCCAGATTGTGGTCTTACTGCCTTCTACCGGAACATAAATCTGATTTTTCAGGGTATGCCGCAAACCAAATATCATAAGGAATCTTTGACAGATTCATATACTTGGTCAGCCAAGTACGGTTTGCATAAACCATAGGAATAAAGCCTGCATTTTGCACCTTCTTACAGTAGGCATTCACCATAGCGGTCAGGTCTTCCTTACTAAGCCCATCGGAAAGCATGGATGCTACTTCAAGATCATAGGCCACCGGATATTCCAGCTTGTATGGCTGTAGCTTTTTTAAAGTCAGTTCCGCCTCCGCCATGGCATCGTTCATATTTTTTTCGCCGTGGAACAAAGATAAACACCAACCTTTATTCCTGCTTTTTGCGCACCTTTTACGTTCACATCAAAATAAGCATCCTCTTTTGTTCCATAAGCAAGGCGCACCATAACGAAGTCTAAGCCATCTTTTTTTGCCGCATTCCAATCAATATCTCCTGTTTCATTTTGGAATTTGGAAACCTCCGTTCCTTTTTCAAGATAAAGAAGATCCGATCCGTCCTGATTTGTATAGCCATACCATCCGGAGTAATCCATATTCCCTGTATTTGCCGTACTCTTAGATGCACTTCCAAGAGCATCTCCCGGGCCAACCGCAAACGCCGGTCTTACACTTAAGTTCATAAAAAGCACTGCTGAAATAGCAAGCAAGCAAAACTTCTTGCTCTTTTTTTGTAGCGCAGGAATTAACCTGTTTTTTCTTTCTGGCAAACTCATCCTCACCTCCAATTTTCTACTCTCCTAGAGTAGCGGGAGGAAGGAAAAATGGCAAGAGTAAGGGGAGAACTGTAAGAGATATTCAGAAAAGAGTAAGGACTTTACAAAAGACAAAAAGCCCCGGAGTTCTGATATATCAGGATCCCGGGGCTTTTTGTCGCATTTTTTAAGTTCTGCTCTTGCAGTAACTCCTTCTATCACACAAGTTCCTACTACTAGGGAATTGCATTCTATTTATATCATATGTCGGAGCAAAAAGCCTACTTTATTGATTATTTCTATTAAATTTTAATAAAATGTTTTTATACAAAGCCTTCTAATGGATTTTATAGGCTTATACGTAGCAGACTGAATGGTTACACCGGATCGAGAATTCAACGCTGAAAGCATCAACCCATTCCCAAGATAAATTCCAACATGACCGGAATAGGCCAAAACATCACCCGGAATTGCATTTTCCAATCCACCTACATTTGCCCCCACAGAGCGAATTTCTGCAGAAGAATGAGGAAGGAGACACCGAAATGTCCGAAAATCCCCATCAGGAAAACCGGAACAATCGGAACCGTTCAGTAAGCTTTACTCCGCCGTATTTATACGGACGTCCGAGAAACTGCATAGCATAATCCACAACCTGCTGACTTCTGCTTTGCGTATCTCCGCTTAAAACATCGGAAGTAAATAATTCTACAGTCTGATCATTCTGCGAAACAATTTCTCCTTCATCACTGAAAACCAATATATCCTCTTCAGCCGCATTCGGTGCTGCAACGGAAGAAAATGCGGGAATCGCCGAAAGTGCAAAAACACTGATTCCCAAAGTCAGTACTCCTTTTTTGTATTATGAATGAAGGAAGTAAATCCCTTCTTTTCTCCAAGCTTTTTGGGGTCTACCCTGTTGTTCGAAAAACTAGCATTTACTTTTTGCATAAAAATCTCCTTTTTGCTTCCTCGAGTCTATTTTTTTAAAAATAACTAAACAGTCTTGAGTGCTTTTTCTTCTTTTGTAATTTTTGACTTCTTATCTCCAAACTGCATCTTGTTTCCAATGCAGTAATCGAACACCCCGTCGCAACAAAAATATCGTATACTTCTACAAATTATAAAAAAAGAAAAAGCTGAATAACCTGATACGAGTTTAAATCTTAGGGAGAAGATATGACCAAAATAAAAAAACACAGTATGAAGATTCACTGACACATTCTTACGAAGAAAGCCAAGTTCTATCGATTTCATACCATGTTTTTTTACAATTTTTCTGACATTTAGTCTATTTTATATAATTATTTTGAACTATCTCTTTGTTCTTCCTCTTTTTCACTTTGCGGAGTATATCCGATGAATTTCTCCGAAATATGGACATCAAAGAAATGAATAACCGGTCCTAAGCAAAGAGCGGAAAGTAATGTTCCCAGTCCTACCAGACCGCCCAATAAGTAGGTGGCAAGGGCCGCAATACCATCTGTAAACATCCTACAACCGTAATAATGCTTTTTCGTCTTATCTCGAAGGCCTAAAGATAAATAGTCATAAGGCGCAACTCCAAGATCTGCGGTTTGATAAAGAGATACACCTAAAGAAGTCACAACAACGGCAATCAGAGCCCATGCTATCTGCACAATAATGCCGTATTGCTCTGCATAACCAAAGTTTTTCACAAGAATTCCATAGATGAAACTTACTGCATAGCCTACAAGTATGCCATTCGCAAAGGTTCCGGCACCAATGTATTTTCTTCCAAAAAAAATCTGAATAATGAGGAAAATAATATTTGCATACAGATTCTGTAGCCCCAAGGAAATCCCAAAAAAATTTCCGCAAGTCGCATATTTAATGCGGAAATCGGATCATTTCCCAAATGAGATTCCTTAAATAAGGCAATTCCCACAGAAATAATGAGTACACCGAGAATCATACCGACGTACCTTCTCAGCAAAATATTCTTTTCCTTCATATGCCCCTCTACTCCCTCTTCTCCTTTTTACGGATGCACAACAACCGGGCAGCCCTTCTGAATCCGATTGTATAACTCTGCAGCCTTGTTCTTCGGAAGATTGATGCAGCCATGAGAACCGCCCCTAACATAAATATCCCCTCCGAACTTAGAACGCCAAGAAGCATCATGTAATCCGATTCCGCCATTAAACGGCATCCAGTAGTCCACATGCGCTTCGTATTCCGGCTTCCGTTAATTAACCTACCCCGAAGGATACGATTGGTTTCCTTTCCTCTTAAGAAAAAAATACTCCGGAAGGGGTCTCTCTGCCGGCTGCCACCATACCGGTAACTGTCGGACTCTCCCAAACCAAACTTCCGTTTTCATAGTAATAAACATGCTGTAAAGTTAAATCCACCTCTAAAAAGGTATTTCCAAATTGAGGTTGTGCATACTGTGCAGGCTTATAGGCATAAACAGGCTCTCTTTCCATACTTTGGAAAGAAGAAATCGCCTGCTTTAAGGCTTCTTTTTCTGCCACAACATTGATGTGAAGAGCGTAGGGTGTAAGCATCGCAATTTCTTTTCCGCTGGCAGAAGTGAAAGAAACGGTATTTCCCGGATTGCCATACTTGCCTTCCAGATAGTTCGCATAGGCCAGTACCTTTTCTTCATCAAACTGTACACCGGAAGCATTAATCCCCGTAACCATTTCATAAAGACTGTCTCCGGATAACTTTTCTTTGTTTCCCAATACATCTGTCACAATCTCCACGGAATGAAGACGATTTAACGCATCAAGCTTTGCTTCCAAGTCCCCCTTTCGAACAGTAAGCTCTTCATAAATTCCTCTTTGACTCAAGTCTATGGTGTTCTCTCCTCGCTGTAAGGCAGAACGAACATTGGCAAAAAACTTCGCTTCGTCCAGAGAATTTCCCTCCTGCTCCGGAACGATACTGAAGCTTCCATCCTTCTTAATATAGGCATTGCTTGTTTTTCTTGCTGTTCTTTAGGAAGGATAACTGACTAAGCTTCTCATTCAGTTTTCCTTCATCATAAGTTGCAGAACTTCCCTCCAAGGAATACTCATAGCGGGCATCAGGGATTTCCCGTTACAGCCTTCGCGGTCTCGTCTTGCAAAATCTGCGCCAAATTAGTCGGAGCCTGAAGATGATATCCGATATCTGAACCCTTAATCTGTTCTGTCTTGTCTTTTCCTTTTATATAAAGGATATAATCCCGGCTATATTCTCCTCCAAATATGCTTTTTGCTTCTTCAAGCGTTTTTTTCCGGAAAGAGGTATTCCATTACCATAGGTTCCCGTCACAAAAACGATCCAAGGCATAAACGTATGTGGGTAATAAGAGAATAAACAGCAACACAGTAAATACGATTTTAAATTTTCTCATCTTCTCCTCCAAAAAAAGTAGTCCATCTATTTTACATCGACTTCACTCTCTTGAGTAGTCAGAATAGTGAAACTGTACTCCTATATTACTCACCGAAGACTTTCTTTCTTAAAGCTCTTGCTGTTGGAGTGTCCGCCAAAACCGCCCTGTGCAGTTTCTTTTTAAATTTACCGACATACTGTCTCCAACCGACTTCATCGCAGCAATGCACTCATCAACCGGTATTTTTAAGTCAATTCCAGCTAGAGCCATATCCGCACTGGAAAGTGCAATCACTACTCCGGAAACATTTCTCTTAATGCAGGGAATCTCCACAAGACCGGCTACCGGATCACAGACCAGACCCATCTGATTTATGATAGACATCCCTAAGGCATCACCGCATGAAGCAGGGCTACCCTCCCATAAGTTCAACCAAAGCTGCCGCTGCCATCCCGGATGCTGAACCGCACTCCGCTTGACAACCGCCTTCTGCTCCGGAAATGGACGCCATCTGCGCAATGACCATTCCGAAGGCACCGGCAGTAAAGATAGACATCACAACATCTCTCTTCGAAAATCCCTTATCCTCATACATGGAGACAAGACAACCCGGGAGAATGCCGCAGGAACCTGCAGTAGGTGTTGCCACAATACGCCCCATGGCCGCATTACAATTGGAAACACACATTGCCCGTCCAATTGCTCTTGTCATAAAGCTACCGGAGAGTCCTCCACCCGTCCTATCAGAATACTGCAGCATCTTTGCACCCTCACCGCCTGTCAACCCCGAGGTCGAAAGAAGATTCGGATCATTTCCTTTCTTAACCGATTCCACCATGACATCAAAGTTTTTCTCCATCATGGCGTAAAGCTCTTCCTTAGGAAGCTGCATCTCTTCTGCCTGATCCTCCAGACAAAGTTCACTGATTTTTATGCCCCGCTTTGTTGCAGCATCGCAGAGCTCTTTTATACTGGTATATTTAATCATTTTTTCCTCTTGTTTTCTTTTTAAATTGCCCGAATCAGCAAAGCATGCTCCACATTTTCAAGCTGGTTTATATCCTCCATTAACTCTTGAGGGGGGATTTGATCAATTTCTATCGTCATAAGAGCCGTTCCGCCCTTTTTCCGGACGGCTGAGACGAAAAGTTTCGATATTCAAATCCTTATATTTTTTTCATACATAATATGTGTAACTTCCGCAATCACACCGGGTTTATCCTTGTGAAGTACCAGAAATTGTATTATTGTCCCCGGTAAAGTCCACTCTCATTCCGTTAATGGAATCCACCCTGATATTTCCTCCACCGATACTGGCACCTTCTACTATCCCCTTTTCGCCACCGGCCAAGGTATAATGAATCCTCGCCGTATTGGGATGTGCCCCGGGAATATCATTCTCTATGAAACGATAATCAATCCCTCTATCCTTCGCAATCTTCAAGGCATCCCTGATTTCTTCCGAGTAACTGTGGTAGCCCATAATCCCCGCAAGTAAAGCTCTATCCGTTCCATGCCCTCTATAGGTTCTTGCAAAGGATCCGGAAAGCTCAATATCCAGCTCTTTGAAATCCGAGCTGCCCGCCACTTTATTAACTACTCTCCCAAGCCGTACAGCTCCTGCAGTGTGTGAACTGCTCGGACCGATCATAATGGGACCAATGATATTAAAAACGTTCATTTCCTTTCCTTTCAACTCTCTATCTATAATTTCTAAAAAAACAAAGAATTCTTTTGTCTATGCCATATGAACCGAATAAAAATATAAATCAAATGCATCAAGAATACAATCTGCTATATTCTTGATAAATATAAAGAAAAAGGTACAAAAAAATAAAATATTTCTTTATATACAATATAGGTCTGAAAGGGGAGCGCTCTCGCTAACCTCGCCACGCAACGGACACTAAGCGAAAAACCGCATTACCTTTGTTTTTTTCGCAAGTACCGGTGGGCTCCTATTCCCCATTTCAGACCTATACTGCATAAAAGTTATATATAATTGTGTTTTTTTACAGCTTCAAGTGTTTTTTTTATAAAATCCCACCTACAGCTACAATAAGCGGAGCGAAAACCAAAGCGATAACAGTCATCAGCTTAATCAGAATATTGATGGATGGTCCTGAAGTATCCTTAAACGGATCTCCTACCGTATCTCCTACAACAGCCGCCTTATGCGTATCCGAGCCTTTTCCGCCGTTGTGTCCTTCCTCAACATACTTTTTCGCATTGTCCCATGCTCCACCGGAGTTGGACATAAAGATAGCCATCATTACACCGGAAACGAGGGCTCCGGCAAGTAAACCGCCAAGAGACTCCGCACCGAGCAATAATCCGATTCCCAAAGGAGCAAGAACAGCCAATACACCGGGAACAATCATCTCACGCAAAGCCGCCTTTGTGGAAATACTGACACAGGTTTTATAATCCGGCTTTTCTGTTCCTTCCATGATGCCCGGCTTCTCTAAACTGCCTTCTTACCTCGGAAATCATAGAAAAAGGCTGCCTTACTTTACGGAACTCATCGTAAAGGCGGAGAAAAGGAACGGAAGCATAGCTCCAATGAAAAGCCCGATGCAAACACGGCTGTCCAAAACATTGATATTGTTTAAGCCTACCGCTTGTGCATACGATGCAAAAAGTGCCAGAGCAGTTAAGGCAGCGGAACCGATCGCAAAGCCCTTCCCCATGGCAGCAGTGGTATTTCCAACCGCGTCGAGCTGATCGGTAATACATCTTACTTCTTCCGGAAGGCCGGACATTTCTGCAATACCGCCCGCATTGTCCGCAATAGGACCATACGCATCTACCGCAACTGTAATAGCTGTTGTGGATAGCATACCTACTGCTGCGAGTGCAATTCCATAAAGTCCAAGAACACTATAAGAAATAAAAATCGCAACGGAAATCAATACAATGGGAACTGCCGTTGAGCGCATTCCGATGGCCATACCGGAAATAATATTGGTAGCCGGACCGGTTTCGGACTGCTTTGCAATTTCTTTTACAGGATTATAGGAGGAAGAAGTGTAGTACTCTGTAACTGCGCCGATAGCAAGCCCTGCAATGAGCCCTGCCGTAACGGCAAAAGCTGCATGTAAATCCCGGAAGAAATACTGAGACAGGGCAAAGGCAAATATCAGAACCGCAGCAGCGGAGGAATAGCTCGCCATCTTTAAGACTTTACTCGGATTATCTCCTCCGAGAGTCAGTACCAAAATACTTCCGAGAACGCATGCAAGCAAAGAAAGTCCTGCCAGTAATAAGGGGAACGCAACACCCTCTATCGACTTCCCTTCCAAAAGGAAGCCGAGTGTCATCGCAGAAACCAAAGCCCCCACATAGGACTCAAAAAGGTCTGCACCCATTCCTGCCACGTCGCCGACATTGTCTCCTACATTGTCCGCAATTACCGCAGGATTTCTGGGATCATCTTCAGGAATTCCCGCTTCCACCTTACCTACAAGGTCAGCACCCACGTCTGCCGCTTTCGTATAGATTCCACCGCCCACACGGGCAAAAAGAGCAATACTGGATGCTCCCAAAGAAAAATCCGGAAAGAACGCCCACATCCTTTGTCAGCATATAGAAAAGTCCGATTCCGAAGATACCGAATCCGGCCACACACATGCCCATAACGGAACCGCCGGAAAAAGCAATGGAAAGTGCCTTCTTCATTCCATACTGTCTTGCAGCCTCTGCGGTTCGTACATTTGCCGATGTTGCGGAGCGCATACCGAAATATCCTGCAAGAGTCGATAACAATGCACCAAAGATAAAGGCTACAGCACTAAGCCAGCTTTTTGTTCCAAAACCGATACATAAAAAATAAGCTGCAAACAAAAAGAAGGATCCGATACTCTGCAAAAAGAAATGCTTCGCGCCTTCTGCAATCGCCTTCGCAATTTCCTTCATTCTCTCATTTCGGAATCCTCTTTTCAGAATCTTCTGTCCCTGGAATAAAGCGAACAGAAGCCCTAAGACACCCTAAAACAGGTACGGCAAAAAAATAAACTATCCATTTCGTTTTCCCCTTAAAGAAAAAGCAACACGATTTCTATTCGTGTTTGTCAGATAATCATAACAAAGGAATAGACATTTTTCTACTATTTATTTTTAAAAAGAAATTTTTAAAATAAATAATGTGATTTTCTCATTTATCTATTCTTAATCCCAGGCCATAAGAGAACCTAAAGCATAAAGAATTCCGCCAAAGTATAGAGCGATATCTCCAATATTGATAATCATCTTTTTTAAAACGCCGATTCGGATATAAAGATAATCCGTTACTTTTCCATAGCGTACCCTATCGTAAGTGTTGGACATCGCACCGCCCAAAACCATCGCCATCCCGTACTTTTGTAAAAGAAAAGCGTCTCCCATTGTATAACTCATATAGGGAAGGGCAAAAGCAAGAAAAATGGTTGCCAAAACAGACAAGGCCTTAACGAGCTTCGGATGACGGCCCAAGCGTCCCATGGAAAAACCGGGATTAAACGCTCTTCGGATTTCCACAAGTCCTCTGCTACCTTTCAGCTTTTTGGGAAAATCCTCATCCTTTGCACAATTGATTTTCTCTTTCAAAACTCGATCCAGCGCAAAGATTCCTGCCGCTACAAGAAGCAGACAGAAAAATCCTTTGGGCAAAAACCAAAAAAATTTTATTCTACTACGCATCACTTCTTCTCCTTCTCTTCACCCGATTAATATGTCGTTCAAACTCCCCACTTTGTAAAAGTTCTGTCAGTATACATTGTTCCAAAACAGGAACGGAACAACTGTAAAATGCAATTTTCTTAAGATCCTCCTTCGTCCTTTCCTTAGGAAGTAGCAGGTATGCCATACGAAAAGCAGGACCTATAGTTTTTGAAAAACTGTTAATGTAATATACGGAATTACTTTCATCCATACTGAAAAGGCTGTCCTCGGGTTTTCCCAGAGCGGAAAACTCCGAGTCGTAGTCGTCTTCTATAATGATTGCTTTTTTTCTCCTTACAAAGTCCAGATACTCTCTTCTTTTTCCGGCCGTTGCTGTAATTCCGGTTGGAAAGCTATGAAAAGGAGTAACGTGCAGGACCTTGCTCTTTGCCTTTTGCAATGCAGAACTGTGAATTCCATTTTTCCCCATTCCCAAAAACTCGAGAGTAATTCCATTTGCCTTGTAAATCTTTTGCATCTTCTCATAGGACGGATACTCTACCGCAAAACTCTGCTCTCTTCCCAGAATCTGCACAAGCAGAGCATAAAGCTGCTCTGCACCGGAACCAATCAAAATCTGCTCTTCCTCTACAAAGATGCCCCTTGCCCTTCGTAAATAATCCTTCAACGCTCTTCGTAAAAAATATTTTCCCTGGTTCTCCGAGGGACTTAAAATCTCTTCTCCGTATTTGGAAAGCACCTTTCGGACCGTTTTCGCAATCGCCGAGTAAGCCATTCCCTCCTTATCTCCGCTTTGAAAATACATTAAAGATAAGTTCTGCTCTTGCTGCTCCTCAACAGGAAAAAGAAGCCCGTCTTGATAAGAGACAAAATAACCGCTTCGTTCCCTCCCCTCAATATAGCCCTCTTCCTCTAAAAAGAGCATAACTGTGCTCGACCGTGAGTAAGGACATCCCCATGGTAGAAGCCAAGAGACGCTTGGAAGGCATTTTTTCCCTAAAACGATAGCGCCCTTCAACAATGTCCTTTCGGAGAGTCTGATATAAATCAATGTATTTGAACTGCCCCGGCATTTTCTCTCCTTCCCCTGAAATCACTCCTTTTTATTCTTCATTTATCAATATTCTCTTCAAACGACTCTTCTATATTCCCGAAAAAAATCATTATGCTATAAATTCCGCTCTGCCAGTCCCTATAACTTAAACAAAAAGCCTTGTAATAGGAATAGGCGGACGGAACACTAAGCTTCGATTCTATCTCTTCCTTTGTGTATAATTCCAACCCTTCTCTAACTCCTAAGGGAAGCGGAAACTCTCCACACTCCACCTCATATCCGATCATTTCCCATTCCTTATGGGTAAAAAATATGCCTCGCACTTCGAGCTCTTTTAGCTTTAGGGAGTAAAGCCCAGACGCTCCACCTCTTCCAGTGCTTCCTTTTACTCAGATGCCCCTCCCTTTGGTAAAAGCTGTAGAGACCGGCAAGAACTCCTTTCTTCGGGCGTTTTGTCAAGACCAGCCTCCCTCCCTGTCGAATCAGGAAAATGCTGTACCGCTCGACTGTTCTACCCTTCTTTTCCTTTTTTACAGGATAGTTTTCCGGATTGCCCTCCTTTGCACTTTTACAAAATAAGGAAAGGGGGCAGGCTTCACAGGCAATATTTCCTTTGGGAATACAAACTGTTGCTCCTAAATCCATGAGCGCTTCGTTAAAGTCTCCCGCCGCTTCCTCCGTCATGCGCTCCTTAAAATACCGGAAAGCGGAGAGTTTCGCTTCTTTCGACTGAATATCTTTATCATACTGATTGCAGCGAGAAAAAATACGGAGAAGATTGCCGTCTACTGCCGGTATTTTCTCCGAAAAAACAATAGAGGAAATAGCCGCCGCCGTATATTCCCCTATCCCGGGAAGGGAACGAATGTCTTCATACTTTTTCGGCATTTCTCCCCCGAATTTTTCTACAATCTGCTTCGCACCCTTATGAAGATTCCTTGCACGAGAATAGTAGCCCAGACCCTCCCAGAGTTTTAGAACTTCATCTTCTTTCGCTATAGCAAGACTTTCTATATCCGGAAAACGCGCAATAAAGCGATGAAAATAGCCTTTTACCGCCTCGACTCTTGTTTGCTGCAACATAATTTCCGAAAGCCAAGTATAATAGGCGTTTTTCTTGCCGCGCCAGGGAAGCTCTCTTCCATTTTCCCTAAACCAGCTCAAAAGCCTTTTTGCAAAACTGTCTATTTTTATTCCCTCCCGAAACTCTTTTTAATGAAGACTCCATACTCTTCATTATGCCTTACATACCAGATGAACACTTAGTCTCCCATTTATGTTTCCTCTAAAATAGATCCGTTAAAATAGGAAAATCACAAGCAATAAGATTACGCCTCCCAGTAAATCCGCTTCCCCGGAGAACAGCGTACCGAATTTCTTTCCGATAAAAATACCGGTTTGGCAAAGAAAAAAGGTCACAATTCCTATAATGAACGAAGCCAAAAATACTCTTCCTAAAGAATAATGAGAAGGTAAATCCCAAAAGACAGAGCATCTACTGATGTCCCTGATGGCCTGAAACATCAGGTTCCCCTGCCATTCCTCCGTTTCCTTATTCCTAAACTTCAAGTATGCACTGTAAAAACATTTTTATAGAAAGATAGAGAAGTAATATTGTGGAAATAGCGGAAACATACTTCATAAGCACCTTTGCAAAACCAAAGACTGTACCGACAAGGGCAAATCCAAGCACCGGCATGATGAACTGAAAAGAATCTGAAGGTTCCGGAGAGCATAAGACTTCTCTTAGGCTTCATATTCGGCTCCTGCATCCCCTCCGCCATAGAAACAGCCACCGCATCCATTGCAAGTCCTACTCCCAGTAAAACACTGTTTAAAACGAACATACTACTCCCCTATATAATCAAAAGCCAGCCTGGGACTTCCGTCCTCCACATGCACTATCCCACAATACTGAAACCCGAAGCGCTTCAATGCTTCCTGCATGGAACGGTTTTTTTCATGGGTATCAATTCGAAGATAGGGAATCTTTCCCAAGCAGAAGGAAAAGCAAGCCCTCGTAATCCCTGATTTTTTCCCGGAAGAAGCAATTCTATGAATAACTCCGTAGCTATCTTCCCTTCTCCAGGCACCTTCTATTTCTTTATAATTTGTTTCTTCTCCGATAAAGAAGGCAAATACAGCCAAAATCTCTTCCTCTTCCAGTACATAGAGCTCTCTCTTTATTAAGTCCTGTCTCACATCCTCTTCATTCGGATAATTCCTCCATTGCGCAAAGTTCCCCTCTTTTCGCATATAAGCTCTTGCCAAGTCATAGATTTGACAGATTTCCCGAATATCTTCCTCTTTCGCCAAACGAATATTCATGCTCTCTCATTCTCCCCGGGTATCGTCGGAAGCTTCTGCAATAGCAGATACAGCTATCCATCCGAAATACAGACCAAATCCCTTTTTAAGATAAATATGTATTATAGCACTGTTTTCCGGGAATTACTGCACAAAACTCATTTTTATTTTTTGTGAAAATAGCACAAGCATTTTGTTTTTCCTACATACCTCTGTTTTGAAAGCGGATTATTATGTCATGGAAGCGAAAAATATTCTTTTTTTTCGTATTATAGATATTCGGATAATATCTATAAATGGATATTATCCGAATATGAAGTATAGGAGATTCTTTTCTCCCTCTATACTGAGTCTCACGGAATACAAGTGCAGCTTGCACTTTCCGATACGGAGGTGGATATGCTTCATTCCAACTATGAAATCCTCTTAGTTTTTCTATTCTACGCCGCAATAAAAGACCTGCAAAAAAAGAAAAAAATTTCCGAATTTATTTTTTTCTATTCTCCTTCCTTTTCTTTTTTTCTGTATTTCGGTTTTATCCAGTGCGGTACCTCGTTCACGGATCTCATTCTTTTTTTCCTCAAAGCTCATTCTCATTCTTATACTAAGCTATCCCTCTTTTATTTTACCGGAAGCGGGGAGCGGACTGGAAAGCTCTTTTCCTGATTCTTTCCGTTCTCCCCTTCGATAAAAGCATTTTTCTTCTTTTTCTTTCAACGCCCCTTTTCCCTTCTCCTTTTTATATTCTTGAAGAAGATATTCCTTTGCATTTTTCTCTCTTTCTTTCTGCAGTCCCCTCTTAAGTCTTTTTCTCCTGATATCAGCAAATATTTTCATTATACATAAAATTACTCCAACCCGTTTTTGAAAGGATCCGACATGGAAAAAATACTAACTATTTACGATGAAGACAGCCTCTATGCAAAACGTCTTTCCCTTTACCTCCGCCAAAATACAAAGCTCCCCTTCCAGATTTATCCTATAAGCGATCCGGAAAGTTTTTGCTCAATTTTCTAAAAAAAGAAGGAAAGCGACCTCCTTCTTATATCCGAAAAGAATGTAAAAAGCTTCTCTTTCCTCTAAAAAGCGGAAGAGTTCTCTATTTAAGCGATGAAAGCCTTCTATCTGAAAAGAAGAAAGAAAATCACATCTATAAATATCAGTCTGCAGACCAGATCATGCGTGAAATCCTTCTTCAATATGGGGAAATCGAGCTCTTAGAAGACGGAAGACAACAAAAAGCGGATATCTTCATGGTCTATAGCCCTCTCGGTCGCTCCGGTAAAACCTCCCTGTCTTTTGAGATAGCAAAGCTTTTAGGAAAAAAATCGAAAAGACACTCTATCTATCTCTTTCCGAGTCAGCCGGAGCAAAAAAGCATCTTCCCATAGAACGGGAATGTTTAACGGAAGTCTTATACCATTTTAAAGAAAAGAATCTGAATCCTATGATTCTTCGCGCTCTTTCCTATGAAAGAGAGAGTTACTCTACCATTTTACCTGTACGGAGTCCCGAAGACATCAATAGCCTAAGTTCAAGAGAACTGTCTCTTCTTCTCGATAAAATTGCGGAAGATGCCGGAGTCAGCGCCCTGATTATTGATACCGACAGTTCCATGAGTCGCTATCTGGATTGCTTTCATCAAGCAAAAAAGATTTTTATGCCTGTGCTTTCCGATAAAGTCTCCAAGGATAAGTTGGCATTTTTCGAAGACTATCTGAAAAAAAATATTTCTCCGGAAACCCAGGAAAAATTTGTTCAATGCAGCCTGCCATTGGAGGAAGAAAATACATCAAACGGAACAGAATCCGCTGCAGATACGGATTATCTCGGGAAATCCAAGTCTACCGGAAGGGCAAGCGCAAGAGACTGCCCCTACGCAAGTCTTAAAGAATATGCGGAATCCCTACTCTTACACTACATCTACGAAGAGGAGGATAAAGAAAGAGAACAATATCGAAAAATGGTGCTTTAGGAGGAACTATGTTAGCTTTTAGACAACATTAAACAGGAAATAAAAAAAGAACTCCTTACCGATCTGGAAGAGAGACAAATCTCCGATTCTCACCTCTATCAGGAAATCGACAGCGCTTTACTAAGTCGAAAAGATATCGCATTAAGAGAAAAACTTTATCTCCGAACTGCAGTCTTCGACAGCTTCCGTAGACTGGATCTGCTATCCGAGCTCTTGGACGATCAAAATGTCACGGAAATCATGATTAACGGTCCTCGAGAAATCTTTGTAGAAAAGAAGGGGCACATGGAGCGCTGGGAACGTTCTTTCCAAAACGAAGAGCAGCTTTCCGACTTGATTCAACAGATTGTCTCCCGTATTAATCGTGCAGTCAATACCAAAAGTCCCATTGTAGATGCCAGACTGGAAGACGGTTCACGTGTTCATGTTGTTCTTCCTCCTATTGCTCTAAAAGGACCGACCGTCACGATTCGAAAGTTCCCGGAACCCATTACCATCGAAAAATTAATCCAGCTCGAAAGCCTTAGCGAAGAAGCCGCAGATTTTTTTAAAAGAGTCTGGTAAAAAGTTCTTACAACATCTTCATTTCAGGCGGAACGAACAGCGGAAAGACAACTTTCTTAAATGCCCTTTCCCAATTCATTCCAAAAAGTGAGCGAATCATCACTATCGAAGACAGTGCGGAATTACAGATTCAGGACGTAGAGAATTTGGTTTCTTTGGAAACCCGAAATGCGAATGCGGAAGGCGAGGGAGCTGTCACAATTTCCGATCTGATTAAGGCTTCTCTCCGAATGAGTCCCAACCGCATCATCGTTGGAGAAGTCCGTGGTAAGGAATGTCTGGATATGTTAAATGCCATGAACACCGGGCACGACGGGAAGTATTTCCACCGGACATGGAAACAGCAGTCAGGATATGCTGCGCAGAATGGAAAACTATGGTCCTGCAGGGAGCGGAACTTCCTTTGAGTTCCATTCGAAACATGATCGCCTCCGCAATAGAAATCATGGTGCATCTTGGAAGAACGAAGGATCACAAAAGAAGAGTCTTGGAAATCAGTGAAGTAGTAGGAGTGGAAAATGGAGAAGTCAAACTCAAAAAACTGTATCAGTACAATGGGAAAGTTCTGGAAAAAGCTGTCGGATTTGTCTCACGAAGAAAAGCTCCTCCATAGACTATAGGGAATATGAAATCAGTTTAGGAGAATATCTTTGGCACTTGGGAAAATCCTTACTGCTGCTTCTTGTCATCAGCTATACCTTCTATCGTTCCTTTCTGCTCTTTCTCTTTTTGATTCCTTTTTCTCACTTTATTCCTTTTTTTCCTTCGATCAGGTCTTCGAAAAAAGACAAAATCAACTTCTGCTTCAATTTAAAGAGATGATTTCATTCTAAGCTCCTTTCTTAGTGCAGGCTATTCCATTGAAAAATGCTTTTTATTGCCACTATTCCCGACCTTTCCGCACTAATAGGGGAAAAACAGCTATATGGTGGAGGAACTAAAACTGATAAAACACGCCCTTTCCATGAATCGTCCCCTAGAAGAACCGCTCTCTCAGTTTGCCTTTCGTTCAGGACTCGATGACATTCATAATTTTTCAGAAATTTTTCTGGTAGCAAAACGGTCCGGAGGAGAACTGTGTGAAATCATTCAACATAGCAGTTCCATTATTCATGACAAACTAACGATACGAGAGGAAATCCTAACCTTAGTGCCGCAAAGCGCTTTGAGCAAAAAATCATGAACGGCATACCCTTTTTTATCATCTTTTATCTCAATACTTCTTCTCCGGATTTCTTTTCCATTTTATACAGCTCCATTATGGGAAGGATTATCATGACTGTGGCTCTCCTTATTTATCTCTTTGCCATTTATCTTTCTCAAAAAATCATCTCGATTCCGATATAATTCTGCAAATTCATACACGGTGAAAAAATGAAAATAATCACTCCCTACATTCATAAGCTACTCCGCTTCTTCACTTCCCAAGATGAAGCCATGATAAAAAAACAGGCAGGCATCCTTATTGTTTCTCTTATACTTTCTTCTCTTCTCTTTTTGGAAAGTCAAAAGGATGGTCATATCCAATCCGGTTACATCTTGGAGCGTGAAGGAATCGGCGGAAACGAATACAATCTCCCTCTTCAGGTAGAGGGAATAAATCCCGAAAAAAAGGAAAATGTGAATATCAAAGTCTCTCCCAGAATTTATACCAAGGAAGAAGCGGATCAAGTTTTCTCCTCCCTGCATGAAAAAGCCGAAAGCCTGCTTTTATCCGAGGATGAAAGCTTTGACGAGATAAAAACTTCTCTTCATTTAACAAATTATTTTCCTGAAGAAAACGTGAAAATGAGCTGGAGTTTTACTCCTACAGCCTTAATCAATGGAGATAAAAATCACGGAAGACGATAATTTAGAGCTGATTCTGAACTATCGTTCCATCTTAGGAGATAAGGGAAAGATATACCATGAGCTCTTGGAACAAGATCAAATTTTAGAGGGAATACTCGAAATAAAATTCAGCACCAACATTCTCTCCCCCAAAGAAGAACCTGACGATGCAGAGCTGGAAAATTATTTTCGAACTTCGGAAGACTATCTCTACTCTTCTCCGACCTATTTCTTTCCCATACGAATCTATCCTGAAGAAAAAAACTTCTTTAGAAAGCTTACGAAGTCTCCTGGAAAAGAAAATAGCATCCCAAAACTCCGAGGGTAGAGGAAGCGACAAGCTGGAACTACCACGGGAAATTGAAGGAAAGAAAATCATTTTTACTGAAGAACAATCTCGACGTTATCTCTTCATTCCCCTTCTTGGCCTTTTTCTTGCGCTTCTTCTCCCTCTAAAGGAAAGAGAAGAAAAAAAAGAAAAACAAAAGGAGAGAGAAAACTCCCTAAATCTTGACTATTCCGAGCTGGTATCCAAACTGGTTGTCTACCTTGGTGCAGGACTTGCTCTGCGAAATGCCTTTTCGAAATCAGTAAACAATACAGCTTCTTAGTTAATCAATGCGGGCTGGAAAACCATCCCTTATACGAAGAACTGCACACCTTGCTAAATCAATTAAAAAAGCAATGTGGGAGAAGGGAAAGCGTACCTTGATTTTTTTCCAAAAAGGATTGCACTACGTCCTTATAACAAGCTTATCAGCGTGATTGAACAAAAACCGAAAAACGGAAGTAAACATCTTCGTTTGCAATTACAGGTGGAAATGCAAGAAGCCTTCGAAATGCGAAAGTCCACAGCCAAAAGACTCGGAGAAGAGGCAAGCACCAAACTCCTGCTTCCCCTCTTCATGCAGCTCTTTATCATCATGCTCATTATTATTTATCCTGCCATGCAATCTATGGGATAAAAAAATATTTATTCAATATTACTGCAAAGTAGAACTTGTCAAACAGCAATCTCTTCTTTGCTTTGTAATATACAGCATGCCTTGCATGTTGCAAACTATCCGGCAATTTTGCCATTTCTAAAAGGAGGTTATTATGCAGTTACAAAACTTAGTCAAGGCTCAATATGCCTTTGACGCTTGGCTTTTTTCCCACATGGAACAATGTAAGAAAAAGAGACGGAACTTAATCAAGGGAAATGAAGCACTGGGAACAATTGAGTTGGTTCTCATTATCGTAGTCCTTATATCCCTCGTTGTTATCTTCCGAGATAGAATTAAGAATGTTCTTAATGACATCTTAAAGAAAATCGAAAGTAACGCAAAATCCGTCTAACCCCCCCCTCTCTTATGGAAAGGAAAAATCATGATAAAAAGAAAGTCTTCCGCCTCCATTACGGTATTTCTTTCCCTTAGCTTCGTGTTGATTGCCGCATTGATTCTGACGATTACGGAGTCTGCAAGAACAATCGCACAAAGATATTATATGCAAACTGCTTTTAAACAGTGCCATGGAATCTCTTTTCTGAATTTCATAGGCCTCTTTGGGAAAAACTACCGTATCTATGCTCTGGAATACCGAGATGACGCCTTGTTACAGGAAGAATTGGAAACATTTATTAAACCCTATTCCGAGGCACAAAAATCTTTTTTTCCGGCAAAGGTTGTGAAAGATGATTTTTTTCCTTCTCCGGAAGGGGCAGTCTCGTAGAACAAAAATCACTTCGAAGAAGAAGTTTTTAGAATATATCCCTGCACTGCTCACAAAAAGATGCTTTTGGAATTTATAGGACAAAAAAACAAAGCGGGACAGATATTCCCTCTCTTTTAGAAGAAGTCAGTAAAAAAGAAAAGGAAGCGGACAGTATACAACGTCTACGGAAAAAATATGTTTTAAACCACTATGATGTGGAATATCTTGAAGACTGTATCAATGACATTGATCAGTGTTGTAAAAAAACAGCAGCACTCTTCATTCTCAATCCCTGTCCGATCTCCATAGCAAGGATGCCTCCGGTTTCTTTTGGCATTCTTCTTCTCTCCGTTCCACTTTAGAGCAATTAAAGAGCACCGTGCAGCGTTATGATGCACGTGCAGAGATTCTTAAGGAAAAGATAGCGGAATTACGACAAGATTTCGAGTTGGAAAAAGTCAATTTAGAAGAAGACGGAATCCGTGCAATTGAATCGGAATTACAAAGCTATGATGAATATGTCAATGAAGGAGGAAAGGTTCGCCAAATGATTGACCTCTTCCCCGCAGAATGTGACAGTCTCGGTAACAGTATTCAAAACATTGAAGAAACCGTCCAAAATTTTGAGGACTATATTAGCGAAGAGCGCGAAAGAAGAAGAAACGAAGACGATGATGAGGAGGAAGATGAAGATGACTTGCAAGCAGAAATCGATGCTTTTTACCGAAGTATTGCAGGAGAATGGCAAAACCTCAAAATGCCTGTATACGGAGGTTCCGTCACAAAAATCAATAAGAAAAACAAAAAAATACTCGAAAGTATCCAAGAATTGGGAAAAAAGAAGCTCCTGGAATTACTCCTTCCCAAAGGAAGGGAATGCCCCAGTACCACAGAGTGCTACACAGACTCCCCTTTTACGGCAGGATCCGTCGCCAACCCCTTGCAGGTCGGATTATTGGGAGAATATTCCCTACGTTACTTTCACTCCTATCACAAGGAGGATAATGGAAACACCATTCCTTTCAGTAATGCAGAGGGACTGGAGGTGGAATACTTACTGCACGGAAAAAAGAGCGACTATGAGAACCTCGCAGCACAGGTCACCGCTCTTCTAGCAGTAAGAGAAGCCATGAATTTTATCCATATCGTCTGTGATACGGAGAAACGGCAGGAAGTGGAAAACTTTGTCACCAGCTTTCTCGCAGCAACAGCGAATCCTATCGTGATAGCCGTCTTTAGTATCTTTGTTATCGGAATATGGGCCTTTGCTCAAGCTTTATTGGATATCAAGCATCTTTTAAATGACGAAAGAGTACCTCTAATGCATGGAGAAGATTCCTGGGACCTTGGCCTTAGTAAGCTCTTGGATTTTTCTTCCCTATTATCCGGCGAAAGTGAAAAAAAGGAAAGACGCGGTTTTTCCTATACCGATTATCTTCGGGCTTTTCTCTTTACTAAAGGCTTACTTCATCAGGACAAAATCAACAATGCCATGCTCTACTGTATGGAGAAAAATATTCGTACTACGGTTTCAGAAAAAGAAGCTTCCTTTCAAATGAAGCAATGCTTATATTATCTTTCCACCGATGCCGGAATAGAGTCTAGGCACAGTCTCTATCATAGAGGATTTTTAGATATGATAGGTGTAAATCCCGGTGATAGCAGATATCGCTTCACCCTGCACTCGGATTATAAATATAAAAATCTCAGTCACTAAAGGAGTCTCTATGAAATCCTATTCCGCTTCCATGACCATTGAAGCTTCTCTGTCTCTAAGCCTTTTCATTCTAGCCATGGTTATGTTGATGACGCCTCTTTTAATCCTAAACCGTAGCATTAAAATCTCTACCATTTTGGAAAAAAATGCCCGCTCTATCAGTATGTATAAATACTTAGAACATTATGGCATCATGAAAACCGCTGTACAGGATATTCCTAACGTTGAAGAAATACTTGCCGTTGGAGAAACCGCCTTAGAAGATCTTATTCTTCCAAATGAAGTGAATATGGAAGGAATGCAAAATATTCGCAGCTGGAAATCGCGAATTACAAAAGAAGAAATTCTATTGGACCTTGAATATGAAGAATTAATTCCCCTTTCCATTATCGACAAAAAATCCATTTATCAGGAAATCATCGCACATAGAAGAGCATGGATTGGAGTAAAAGGAGCAAGGTGGGAGAAAGATGCCGAAGAAGAAAAAGAAGAGGAGGAAACAGTGTATGTCATCGACGGTCCCTCTAAAGTCTACCATAAAAGCCGAGACTGTACCTACATCTCAAACGAATTTATACGCAGTAGTGCAGTGGCTCTAGATGGAAGTGAGGCAAAATACGGAGGAAAATTCTCTCCTTGCAAAGCCTGTAAACCGTCCAAAAACAGTGCCGTAGTTTATTATACTGAGGCCGGAAGAAGGTATCACAGTAGCACCGATTGTCCGGCAATGCGCTCTTCCGTCCATGAAATCCTCTATCGCAGGCAATTTCCGAAGGAAGACACGCCTGTCCGCGCTATGAGGCTAATTATTTCCCCAAGTCCTTCCAACTCACTTTCTCCATCAGGAGGTATCCATGCAAGATATTTTCTTTTTCCTGTTTTTTAAGTCCTTATGTTTTTTTCTGTTCTTTCTTCTCGCCGTAGTATACGATTTTCGGAACAAATCTTTGCCCCGCTATCTTATACAGATATTTTTTTATAGTAGGAGTTCCTTCTTTCTTTTTTTAGTGAATGGCACTATTTTTTTTAGAAGCTCCTTTTCCTTCACGCTCCCTTTCTATACAGCTTTTTATCCCTCATTTTTTTCAATCTTCATGCTAGCTTTTACAAAGTGGTCTAAGGGCGCCCTGGGAGAGGGAGATGCTTACTTCCTGCTCTGCTCTTCGCTATATATGAATTATATGAGTTTTTTCTTCTTCTTTCTCTCCGCCTTGCTCTCCTCCGCTATTGTTTCTATTCTGCTCTTTTTACTCAATAGAAAAAAGAAGAAAAGGATGAACGAACTCTCCTTTCCCTTCATTCCCTGTTTTATACCCGGAGCATTATACCTGTTTATTCAAATATTCTCTGCATGAATGTGAGAGCGAAAGAAAAAGCTCCTCCTAATCAGCTGTTCAAAAAATCAATACGTCGCCACTTACACCACTCACCACTCTCCTGCTCCATCGAATGAAAGGAATATTATGCACAGTATTGAAACCAGTCTTGTTCTTTTTATCAGCTTTGTCTGTATCGTTTTGCTTCTCCAAAGTACCATTGTTCTTCATACAACCATAAAGGAAAGAAGCGAAAAAGAATTTACCCGAGAATTAAACAGTCATACTTTGGACAAAGATAAAGACTTCTTTAAAGTAGAACTCTATACCCGTTTTTTCTCCGTAGCGGAAGATTTACTGCTCCGCAAAAGACGGAAAGTGATAAAAGTAAGACAGAATCTAGCCCTCTTAAACTTTACATCAAGAAAGGAAAAGCTATGCCTCGGAATTTTCTGAGAATTGAAAAAAATCTCACACACAGCTACCTCTATCTTCACGGGATGGAGTGGAAAGAAAAAAGTCATGAACAAAAAATCATTCAACAATGCCTCATTCCGGGAACTCTTCCCTTTCGCCTGATTCAAGAGGAAACGGAAACTATTTTTCAATATAATTTCTACCCCTATGAAAAAATAGTTGATTATTTCGCGGAAAAACCGATGAATTTAAAACATATTATTGCGCTGTTTGAATCCATTCACAGCACTTTATTACAGATGGAAGAATATCTTCTTTCTCCGGAAATCTTAGGATTGAAAAAAGAGGAAATATTCTTTGATGCTGAAAATAACCGCTTTCTATTCCCTTTAATTCCCTCTGCTTCCGGAAATCCGGATGAAGAAATCAAAGATTTGATTGACTTTATCTTTGATAATATTGATGAAAAAGGATGAACAAGCAATTCTTTCCGCCTACCTGCTCCACCAAAAAAGAAAACAGAAACATTGCAAATTAAATCCATCTTACAACTTCTGTATTCGCAAAAAGATAAGGCAAGCAACACAAAAGAAAAAAACGCTTCAATAATCTCGAAAAAAACTTCTTTGGGAATGCCATAGAAGAAATCTCCCTAAATAAGTCCTTTGAAAATAAGTCCTTTGAAAATAAGTCTCTCAAAAATCCGCTTCCATTTCAGGAACTGGATCTATCCGATTATAAATATGCAGACTATATGAAAAACATAGATGGAAATGCAACTGCCTCTACTCCGGACAATTCTGAATTTATGTCCTTTCACAGCCGGTAGAAGGTGAGTGTAATATAGAAACAGAGAAAGGAAAAGAAAAAGAAGAAGAGAAAAACAAATTACTCTTCGGCTTAAAAAATCTTTTTCAAAAATAAAGAAAAAGAAGATAAACTGCGCTCTATAGATAATATACGTTATGAATCTAAAGAACAAAAACAAGTGAAAGAATAGTACAAAAAGGAACTTAGAAAAGTCCTGCTCGGTCTTATCCTAATGATTGCTTTCCCGATTTTACTTTATCTGTGGAAAGGCAGTTCTATATTACACGACTATCTTCCCTTCCTCATATTGATTGAAACAGCGATTTTTCTCTATGCTTCGCTGGACTTTCTGGCTCTATTTATCTCTTCAAAGGGCACGAGGACAACAAAGCCTTCCTAAGCTATTCTCTACTTAAAGAAGTCCAGTGCTCCTTCCGATTCCTCATTGAAATCCTCAGAAAAGAAGGACTTACTTTCCTGTAAAAGTATAGACAACTTATCCATACTTAAGGCATGGACACCCAGTACTACTTTTTCTTCATCCCCTATATCATAAGAGCGAACCAAAACAAAACGTTTCCATACAAATTTACCGTGTTTGTTTCTACTTCTAAAATACGATAATAAAAATCCTTCTTCCGAATCCTTCAGTCTTTCCCACATATCTTGAGGATTTAAAAAGCCCTACAATGTTCCTTATCCTCAGGATGTACGTTTTTATAGACATACTTATTGATTTCAGCGGAAAGATTGTCACTCTCTTCAATTCTATCAAACAATTCACACATATACACCGGCAGTAAAGTATCGCTTCTTAGGTTCAATAGAATGACCATATCATAGACTGAATACAGTGTACGAATAGTATCATTCATATCTTTAATCTTTCGGAACACACGATTATTTGTCAGAACATCAATCCTAATCAGATAGATAAAGCATTCATCCATACTGGTCACAAGTCTTGCCTGCAGATGACAATGCTTTCCGGAAGAAATGAAGTCCATCGATTCCACTTCCATGGAATCTCTTGCGAGCATCATAATATCTCGTATTTTCTCCGCAAGCAAAACTTTTCTGTTGTTTAAGGCATCCTGAAAGTCATGAGTTCCGGCATAGCCCAGGTCCAAAAGATTATCTCGATAAGGTTCAGTGAAATTCAAATGGCATATCTTTCCCCCGGTCTCAGAACAAACCGCTATAGGAATAACTGTTTCAAATCCGTAAATATTTGGAGAATCATCCAAACGATCCAATACAAACGGAGTCGGACTTATAATATTGACCAGTCCGACTTGATCAAATAGGTAGTCTTCCTTTCTACTTTCTACCCCATTTTTCTCAATCAAATCAGAAAGCCAGTTTTCCATCGGTTCCGGCCTTCCAAAATAATATCCCTGCATACGCTCACAGCCTGCATGCTTTAAAAAGCGAAATTGCTCCTCGGTTTCCACTCCTTCCGCAACAGTATGTATGCCGATCTCCTTCGCCATATATAAAATGGAATAGATAATAATCAGTGATTTCTTTCCCATATCACTTAAGAAACGCATATCTATCTTAAAAGTATCAAATTCAAATTCTTTCAATAAATTTAGGGAAGAATAGCCTGAGCTGAAAATCATCCATCCAAACCTGATAGCCCAGCTCATGTAATTTCTTCACCACATACTTCATATAGCCTTCATTGTGCATTACCACGGATTCAGTCACTTCAATATGCAGTAAGTTTTTGGTACATGGTATTGCTCTACTATTGATTCCAGCTGATCCAAAAAATCGCCAATATTAAAATCCAAACGCGAAAAATTTAAAGAAATCGGAAATACCGTTTCCTTTCGTTCTAATCTTTCTCCCAGATTTTTACAGATTTCACGGAAAACATAGAGATCCAACAAATGTATTTTTAAAGTTTTTTCGAGTACGGAAATAAAGTCACCGGGATAAATCATCCCGTATTTGGGAGTCAATCCAACGGGAGAGTGCCCGCCCGCACACTCTCTGTGTTAAGCCACGCACATTGGGCTGCAAGTACACTTTACCTGTTTTTCTGCAATAGCTTCTTCGATATGAGATTCAATATGCTTTTCTAGCTCTAAACGGGCAAGGTTTCTCTTCTCCTTCTTGGAGTGCGTATAACTGCGGATTCCTTTCTTATCCCGTCCATCGTTATGAACTCGCTCCATCACTACTCCCCAAATTCTATACTACGTACAATAGAATTTCGTCGAATTAAAGGAAGATAATAAGGAGATATCTTACTGACTAACAATTTCAGAACCATTTTTTCCCAGTAAATCTTTTATAACTTCTCCCCTAATATAAACCCCGCAAATCGGAGGGACAAAAGCTATCGAGCAGGGAGTATCTCGTCTAGACACAGACGTCCTCCCTTCTTCAAGGCGGGAAGAAGAGCCCATTCTGCTTCTCTTCCTCTCTGTTCAGAGGACGAGTAGGCTCTTCTTCTGAATAAACCACTTTCAAAGACTCTATGCCGCGTTTCTTGCACTCTCTTCGCATAACTTTTGCCAAAGGGCAGACTTTGGTTTTATAGATATCCGAAAACCCTTAAAAAGCGGTCGGATCCAGTTTGTTTCCCGCTCCCATTGCGCTGATAACGGGAACTCCCAGACGATGTGCTTCCATAATCAGTACCAAGCTTTGCCGTTACCGTATCCACCGCATCAATTACATAATTATAGTCGGAAAGACAGAATTCATCTTTATTTTCCGGCAGATAAAAGCACGGAAAAACAATGCACTTCACAGTCAGGATTGATGCTCCGGATTCTCTCCGCCATCACTTCTACCTTACTTTTTCCACTGTTAAATCCGTTGCAATAATCTGTCTGTTAATATTGCTTAGACTGACAAAAATCATTGTCTACCAAATCAATTCTTCCTATTCCGCTTCTTGCCATGGCTTCCACGGCATAGCCTCCTACACCTCAACGCCAAAAACAATTACCTTGGATTTTTCAGTTTTTCCATAGCTTCTCGACCCAACAAAAAGCTCTGTTCTTTTCGAACGTTCCGCCATCCTACTCCATTCTATCCTACTCTTTGTTTCTCACGAAAAACTCAGCCTTCAATAATTTATATCCGTGCTATCGTCTATGCACTACTTATGGATTACTATATCTACTTTATACACACTTCATCACGCATTGTAATATATAGGATTCGCTATATATTTCTATACATTATGCTATATATTTTTCCATAGCCTTACTGCAGAGCGCAATTTTTACCCAGCTTCAATGCAACAAAACTTTTGATGCAATCCGGAACAATAAAGGGTAGCACTCAAGGGATACTGCCTTTGCCGTATCCAGTGAAAAGAACCTTGGCAAGCCATAAAGTTCCAAATACGTAACAAAAGCGCTATTCCGATTAGGAAAAAGATGTATTGTACAACAAAAGAACTGGGAAATGATCCAGACCGAATCCTCCTACAATGCTCAAAAACAGCATTCCGAAAAAGATATCCTCCTGTAGTCCCAAGAGCTTTCCAAGTCCCTGCTCCGTAATTGGAAAACACCGGAAGCCCGATTAGCCGAGAAGCAAGTAGATCAAATAGGATATCGTTCCCATTTTCTCCCCAATACCGCAACCGTTAAACAAACCGCAAAATATACCAAGTGAAATCGGCACAGGACCGACAGGTATGGATATTGGTGACAGCACTGCCATAACTGCCGTCATTAAAAGCTAGTACGAGTAATTCCTTGATCTCAAATTTCATAAAAAGTCTCTCCTTGATGTCTCTATCTATAGTTCTAAAAAGCTGAGTATCCACTCTCCTTCTCCGGAAAAAAACAACTCTCCGCTTCCTGCCGGAATAAAAAATCCGTTTCCTTTTTCCGCTTTTATAGAATGGATAGGATTTTGTGATTCCGAGCTCTCCTGCCAACTTAACTCAGCCTTGCCATCCACCAGCATTGCAAATAAAAAACTATCTTCGTTTATTTTTCGCCTATAAACTTCTTCCGAAGCGGTCTTTAACCGTTCCACTGTAAAATATTTGCAAGATCCTAGACGTTCAATATAAGACAGCCTAGGTTTCTCCTGCTTTTTCATTTCTTCAGAAGATGCACTGTTTCCTATATTCTCCGAAGTAAACCGAGCAGGCATTTTTGCAAGTCTTCCGGTATGCAATACCTTTAGTGCTTTCTCAATGTGTAATTCTCTTTCTTTTCCATACTTATCCTTCCGTCCATAATCATATACCCGGTACGTTAAGTTTGAATTTTCCTGTACTTCCGCAAGAAGAATTCCCGCACCGATAGCATGTACTGTTCCTGCCTCAATGAGGAATACATCTCCCTTTTCTACCGGGATTTTTGAGTAAGTCGGTAAGATAGTTTTCCTGAATTGCCTTCTGAATTTCTTCTTTACTGTAGTCCTCTTTAAAACCCAGATAAAGAAATGCGCCTTCTTCTCTTTCCAGGATGATCCACATTTCCGTCTTTCCCAGCTGGCCCTCATACTTAAGCGCATACTCATCATCCGGATGGACCTGTACAGAAAGAGGCTTTGCATCTATCAGTTTGATCAGTATCGGAAAGAATGCAAATTGTCCGGCTATTGTCCCTAATGCTTCCGGGTGTCTCTCTAAAAACAGAAAGCCTCTCCTTTCCCTCTGCCGGTGACGCATCAATAGACGGTGCTTCTGCCGGTAAAATCCGACTTTCCCCATCTTTATGACAGGAAAGCATCCATGCTTCTGCAAGTGCTGTCCCTGAGTAAGGAATATGATATTCGCTCTTTAATTTTTCTCCCCCCCAAAGGTAATCCTTACACGCAGCTTCCAGCCTATATACTTCCATCTCTCCTTCTTCCGTCTCTATATTACGGACTTACTCGGGTCCATTTTTCACTATCCGCCTCTCAGGGAAAAATTCCTTCTCCGGGTCCGTTATAAAGGGCGAGCCTCCACCTGAACTACCGCTGTCCGAACTTCTTGTCGGAAGCTTTCGAACTCGATTGATAGCTTTTTCCAGTTGCTGGCTAAGCGATGCAAAATCCTCCGTACCATTTAAGTCTTTCAGGCGCTCTATTGCATCGGCAATAAGAGCTTCCGTATCTCCATCCTGATATTCTAGGCTTTGCAAGGCGGTAAGAGAAGAAAGAAAGGCCTCTCTCTTTATATTACAGGGAAGTCTTATCCTCTGACTCTTTTTACTTTACTCTCTTCCATCGACTCATTACGACTGGACTCTTCTTCCTGCTTTTTAAAGTATTCTTCAATTTCATCTTTCCGGTCTTCCTCAATTTTTAGAAATTCCTTCTGCTTAGCAAAAAGCTTTTCCTGATACTCCGCTTTAAACTTTTTCATCGAAAATCTCATTTAAGAGCTCCCGAATTTCAGAAAAAGGGCTCTCCTTTGTAAAAAATATCCTCGATACTTGCAATCTTAAGATTTTCATATCTTTCCAGTCTCTCATTACAGTCTGTTTATTATCCTTTTCTTCCTTCTTCTTTTGACTTTCTTCTCCCTTTTTCTTCGCACTTTAAAAGAAACGTAATCCATTATTCCGCTTTGTTCATCCGTAACTTTTTCTCACTGTATCAGGGTTGCACCCAATCCTCCGCAGGAAGTCCTTCATGGATGGTATCCATCACATTTTCCATATCTTTCCTGCATAAGTTGCGCCGTATATTCCCGGCATTTCCACGGGCATATCGTGTCCTACGCAGACCGCCATACTGTAATACTTGGTGTGCCGCAGAACCAGGTGTCCTTTGAGCCGTTACTGATTCCCGTCTTGCCGCTGCGGGCATCTTATTCTTCAACTCAAGTCCACGTCCGGTTCCATACTCCGTATTTATAGTTCCTTTCAGGATATCGGTCATAATAAACGCTGTATCCTCACTATATACCTGTGTGCTTTGAAGACTGTTCTCATCCGCTACAACACCGTTCTTCTCCGACTCTATTTTTAAAATACAGGTCTTTCCATCATAAACTCCGCCATTTGCAAGAGTGGAATACCCCTTGCCATGTCAACAATACGAAGACCATTTGTGAAGCCTCCTATGGAAACCGCCATTGCATCATAATCTCTGAGACTGATTCCAAGATTGCATTTTTCCAGATATTCTAATCCGTTCTTGATTCCTACAGCCTCCAAGACCTGCCAAGCTACTGTATTTAAAGAGCGATTGGTTGCTTCTCTGAGTGTGACCTCCCCGTGGTAGTTTCCGCCTGAATTGGACGGACCGTCCTCCCACTTATGGTCATCAATCAAACTTGCAGCACGAAAATACCCCAAGATCCAGCGCCGGCGCATAATCCAGTAAAGGCTTAATAGCAGAACCCGGCTGCTGAAACTCAGATAAGCACGATTGTACTTATCCTCCGTTCCTCTACCTCCGATTGTTGCTACCACATATCCACTTTTATTATCTATGATAACAGCCGCTCCCTGCATGGAGAATCTTGCCATTTTCCTGTACTTCCTGAATTTGGAAAGGCTTTGATCGAGAATTTCCTGTGCCTGCGCTTGAATCTCCGGATTCAAAGAGGTATAAATCGTATATCCGCCCGCCTGAAGCTCCCTATTGTAATATGCATAGCTTTCCTCGTACTGCTCCTGATAATTTTCCTTCTCCGTCTGATCTTTAAAAGTGATAGGTAAAGGGAAACTGATTTACCTCCATCATACGAATCGTTGCAGCGTATAAAGCATAGGCACTAAGATAATCTTCATCCGTCGACTTCTGTGTGTTTTTGAAACGGTAAATTCAGTAGAAATCGCTTTCTCATACTCTTCTTCGGAAAAGGTATCCACCGTTTTCATTGATTTCAATACCTGATTTCGCTTCTTAACCGCCCTATCAGGATGACGCAAAGGATCGTAACGAGTGGGGGCATTCGATATTCCGCCAAGGTTGCCGCCTCTTCTATACTCAGGTCTTTTGCCCGCTTTATCAAAAATAAAACTGACTGGCAGCCTCTACACCATAGCAGTTATTGCCATAGAAGTTCGTATTGCAATAAATCTCCATGATGTCTGCCTTGGAGTAACGCTTTTCCAATTCCTGTGCCAAGATGATTTCTACAATTTTTCGAGTATAGGTCCGCTCCGCCGTCAGATATGTATTCTTTACCACCTGCTGCGTAATAGTGGATCCGCCTTGGGTAATCTTTCCCTTATTTTTACCAGCTGCACAAAGCCCTTAATGTAGCCTTGTAATCCACACCATTGTGGCTTTTAAGAACTTTCTATCTTCCTGTGCAATATACGCACGTTGAAGATTGGGAGAAATCTGATCAATCGTAACGTAGACAAAATGTCCAGCATTGATGGTTCCCAGCGTTTTCCTTCATAATCCAAAACCACGGTATCCGAGGCGTTTTTGTTAAATCACTAAATTGCTCCCTGCAAGCTTTTCATACGCAATTCCGCGAAGGCGACTCAATTCCAGTTGGATAAAGAAAAACAAATCCCACAACGGAAAGAACTGCCAGTATAGCTGCTATGGATAAGAAAAATTTTACAAAAATCCAAGCAGGGGAACGTTTTTGTTCCTCTCTTTCTACCCTTTCTACTCTTTTCTTCGTTCTTACCTCATGTTCCTAATTCCACACAAGTTTCACACAACATAAGCTATGCAAAGAAACCACAGATTTTGCGAGCAATACTTCCTACCAAACAAGATACACACTTCATGAGTAATACTCCTCTAAGATTATAAATTCGGCACAAAAGTATAGACTTTGTGCTGCTCTATAAACCATAATGTAGGAAAAGCTCGAGCTCTTACTTGCGCATAATCTACCGCTCTTGACTCTCTAATAATATTGACTTTAATCACACCGATACTGCATCTGATCCTGAATCTGCTGAAATATTTCTTGCCATAATAGTCATATCATCATCGCTGACCTTCCGGAACAACCATGATTCTCACTTCACGACCTGCCTGAATCAGCAAAAGGACTTTCTACACCCTGATAAGGTTGGCAATCTCTTTCCAGCTCCTTCAAACGATTGGTATAGGTCTCTAGGACTTTCTTCTTGCACCGGGTCTTGCTGCAGAGATCGCATCTGCCGCTGCCACAATAAAGAAATCATGGATGTCGGCTCTGTTCCTCCATGATGAGATGCCACCGCATTGATAACTACTTCCGGCTCATGATACTTTTTGACAAGTTCGATTCCCAAGTCAGCATGAGCTTCCTTCCACCTCATGGTCAATCGCCTTTCCAATATCGTGAAGCAGACCTGCACGCTTTACAAGACGTGTCAATCCCAACTCCTGCGCCAAAAGTCCGGATATCTGTGCAACCTCCATGGAATGCTGCAACGCATTCTGTCCGAGAAAGATGCGAACTTCATTCTTCCCAAAAAGGAAAATAAAGCTCCGGATGAATTCCGTAAACCCCAGCTCCAAAGTAGCGGACTCTCCTCTTCCTTTATGGTATCATTTACTTCTTTTCTACTCTTCTCAACCACTTCTTCAATTCTGGCAGATGGATGACGACCAGATCACAGTAACTTTTCCAGAGCGATTCTTGCCACTTCTACGTACCGGATCAAAACCGGAAAGTACAACCGCTTCGGTGTATCATCTACAATCAGCTCTACTCCTGTAAGCTGTTCCAAGAGTGCGAATGCTTTCTTCCTTCACGTCAAATGATTCGTCCCTTCATTTCATCATTAGGGAAGTTGCACAACGTGAAACGGTAGATTCCGTTACCCTGGTCAACCGCACATCGTTGGATAGCCTCCACGATATATTCTCTTGCCGTCTTTTTCCGCCTCTTCACTTTGCTCTGGCATCATATTCTCTGATAATCAAAGCGGTATCGCTTGCGATACTGTCTTCCACGGACGCCAAAAAGCTCCTGCTTGCACGATCTCTGAGTCAATCCGGATACTCTTTCCAACTCTGCAATTTTTGATTATGTAATTGCTCAGTTCTCCCTCTTTTGAGACTGCAGTCCTTCCTCTTTTTCTTAAGCTCTGCTTCCTTTCGTTCTAAACTTTACCGCCTTCTTCTCAGAGCTCCTCCCTTTTAAAATTCTTCTCTCTAACTCAGTAACTTCTTTTCTTCTGTCTTTCAGTTCCTTATCCAGATCATTCTTCGCCTTCTAAAGCTTCTTCTTTGCTTCCAGTAAGGCTTCTCTTTTTATTCTCTGCTGTTCTGATAGCATCATCAATAATCTCTCTGGACTTTTCCTCAGCACTCCTACCGTTTTTGCATAAATAGACCGCTCTTTATTTTGTCCGAGGATAAACATGATGACCCCACAGCTGCCACGATCACGGTAATGGCGATTGCCACTATGCTGGTTCACTGTTACTACCTCCTTCAATATTCCTTTGTTAATGTACAAATATGTGAGGCAAATATTTTCTTGCGAAATTTATGATTCCATATATTCATCAATCTAACAGTATCTATTTTAAGGTATCGGAAAACATGTATCACGACATTAGCGGAACAAGGTCATCATTTTCGCAGACAGACTTTTCTCCCTCCCATCACGTTGTTCACAGAATAAAATCTCATTAATTTCCTTCTCTATAGCTCCGTAATTTTCTTATCATAATATCTATAATCTATTACATAAATATTTTTATAGTTTTGGTACAAGGGGATGATTGCATTTCCATGAGGTCCTCACGACTACAAGATTCTTCTCTCGTTTTCATTGTGAATTTCCGCACAGGATGATCCCCAACATACAAAGTATATTTATTTCCTGAGAGCATCTTTTTCCGCATCATTGATAAGATTGTGGAATACCTTCCGAGACATCCAAAAATCGCATATCATTTACTTTCTCGGTATACGCAATGACCGTATCCGGTTTCTTCATAGCCTCAGGACGGTTCATAAAATAAAATGTACGTAAAAATCATATACTCCGCCTTTCGTAAAGCTCTCCAGCGATTTTGCAGCTAAGTCCCTATCCTTGCAAAACTCTGCGTAGCATAGTAAGCCCCGGAGCTGTGTCCAGTGATGGTCTGTCCGAAAATAAATATACTCCGTTTGCCGCATAAGAAACTGAACACATCAATACTATGGTTTTCGGATTCATCAAACTGTAGGTATGAAATCCTTACGATCCATGCCGGAAGATGCCAACTTTTTCTTGTATTTGCGGTCCAGGAGGATACCGAAGAATTCAGTGCAATCAGGGTGCTGATTTCCAGTCGGGTATAAAGCTCTGCTGTATTTAAAAGGGAAGCATAGCTTCGACTCCTTTTACACTGAAATAATAAAGCTCAAGGCTTCCTTTCCACTCAAACTGGGCTCACCGTTTCACCCTGTAGAGCGCATCCGCATCCGCCTCTTGCAGATTTTCAAGATTTCCTTCGCATCCGTTTCAAAATTTTTGTTCTTTCTTGTTCTCCGAGGAAGAACCATTGTCAAACGATTCGAGATCGGAGGCAGTCTACTTCTTTCCGTATTCTTTCCCTCGTTTAGGAAACAGGACATCTCTACTATGTTTTCTATAGCAAAGGTTTCTGCCATCTCCCCTGTTTCGGAATGCTCCTCCGCTACATTTTCCCTTCGCCATACAAAACATCTCCTGAGAAACCATAAGATTTGCACATACCTTTCCGGACAGAAAGCCACTCCTCTTTACCCGGATAGCTGTCCTAGTACCAGCTGCGAAATGTCTTTCAGAAAATGTTGCCCGTTAATGCTGCATAAACGGAGAGCAGCGAAATGTTTCAGTTCCTTTTCTCCATCAGCAGAACAAGCTTTTCGTAAAGGAAGAGCTATTCCGAGTGTCGCTGCACAGGAAAAGAGGCAATGACAGAAACTGCCAGCGCTTCGCACGTGTTCCACTTCTCTTTGATTCCAGTTACATCCCTACTATCGCTACTTCTTTTGACTCCTTACAGCTCTTTTCTTCCGCAGCTCTCTTTTCTTTCCACAGCTCTCTTTTCTTCCACAGCCATCACTCTTCCCAGCCATCTTTTCTGCAGCTCTATCTTTTCTGCTATTTCTGTCACTCCCTATTAAGAAGGTCTTTTCCTGCGGGAAATGACTTTTGTGAGTCACTCAATCTTTCTTTCAAACTACATCTGATTAAAATTGATTGTATAAAAGCAGGCTAACTTTGTCCCGCCATTGCTGCAAAAGAAATGCATAAAGCCAGTAAAGCATAGCAGTATGGTACAAAAGTAGCATCTTCTCTCCATGCAGTCCAGAAAATAGTCACGCCGTCTTTCTTTGAATCGTCTTCCAAAAGCTATGCTATATCGTTTCAGCTCTTCCTCCGAAAAGACCGGATTCTTCCTGCACATTGCCTCTGCTAATATCTTCTTTGATATCTTCTTCAGTTTCCACAAACTTAGGTCTTGCATCTTCATCTATTGTACCGACATCTATTTGCGCCTCTATCTTTTATCTCTCTTCCATATCGGCTTCACTCCTCCATACACCAAAGCAGAGCCTTCCTCTTCTCTCTTTCCTTTCTTCTCTTTCCGGACGTCCGCGAAGCATTAAATCCTCGCAAAAAGCATCCAGCTTTTGAAAAAGACTCGTTGAAAAAGGACAGTAAAAGAAAAAGAGGAAATATGATTTCAGAAATAAAATCAGACTTCTTGCCATCCAAAATATCATTTCCGCTCAAAGAGAAAAAGGCTCTTTAAAACATTTTCAAAACAGTAAAATCAGATAGCGGATCCAAAAATAAAAGCAACAACAAGAGTGTAGATGCATACCTACCGTCTTACCATCCAGCGGATTAAAAATATTCCATTTGCATTTTTACTCTATTTCTTTTTACATATAAAGCCGGCTCATTTATATTTGCCTCATCCTTTTTCCGAACAGGAAGATGAATCAAATCTATGGATTATATACTTCATAAGCAACTCCATAACGATAATCATAAAATAATATAAGCCCCAAAGAATGAAGTTGCTGTTGCTCCATGCCACATTCCGGTAGAATCAGATCACAAGAAGATTGATTACTCTTCTCCCAAGGAAGACGATTCCCGCCCTAGGGGATATAGAATATAATCCTAGCAAAGAAAGGAAATACTGGCGACATGAAATCCGGATGCTCTTTGCTTCGTAAGGATAATGGAAGTTCTCCGGAATACTAGAATCCGACATTTCACCTATACCGACTGCCATATCGTATAGGCTGAAAATCAAAGATAAATCTATAGCATAAAAGGCAAGACTTGAAAAGACCGCCAAAAAGAGGCGCATTATTTCCCTGCACTGCCAGACCTGTCAGTCTCTCCATAGGAAGAAATGAGTGGAGCTTTCCAAGCTCATCCACTAAAATCATTTTTCCGCATATCGAACGAAAAAGCGGAACAATCCCTGAGAAAGGTTGGTGAAATTACTCTCTCGATACAATCTCCCTCTCATCTCTTTAGCGAAGAATCGGTCGCCCAGAAATAACAGGAAAAGCAAAGCATAAATTGCAAAATGGAAGAAATTCTCCTCCGGCTCCATGCCTTCCTGATCCACAAGATAAGAAAATCAGACAGAAACTGTAAAAAGAAATTCCAAAGGGCATAAAGCCCTCTTATCCATTACGGAAGAAAACGATACACTGTGCTTAAAAAGAGAAGTGGTAGTAAAGGAGAACAATACTAAAAGGAAAAAATACTTTTCTCCGTCTTTAAGCGCTTTTGCGGCATAAAAACTGAACAAATAGTAACAGCTAAAACACCAAGAAAGCAACCCTGAAAAAGCACAATCGAAAAGAAAGAAAAACGAAATTTTCCACTCTAATGCTCTTACTTATAAAAAGATAGAAACAGGGAAGAAATGCTAAATATCATTCCGAAAATGCATAGTCCTTCTTACTCTTGATTAAATCATTTCTCTACTTGATGTCTCATTCATCTTTTGCTTTTCCATTTCTATGATCCTAATGCCCTTTTTCCTATTCAAGCTTTTTAGTCCTAAATTGAAAAGTGCAGCAAAAACTGCATAGACTTGCAAAAGCCTTGGAAAATCCGTTATACTTCTACTGCTTCGAGCAGTGAAGCTTGCATTTTACCAATGGGAATACCGAACCGTGTCGGATAGAACATAGCAGCACTGGGTAAACCTTTCATGTGCCGTGGGATCATCTGGGTGGAGTTCAGTTTTTATTTCTAAAACTCGTCTATTATCCTATACACTTTTTCCCCATTCTCTGCTGTTACGAATCACTTCCTCAGCGAAATCGCACCATCAAATCAGCAAAATCCACTACATAACGAGATTTCCGGAATAATTTCTCGTACCTCTTGCCGGCACAGGAGCCATATAGGACAGTCGTTTCAAGCATTAATATGCTCAAGGAATCTCCTCCGTACCTGCTTCAACTTTTTGCATTAGTGAGTCAATACACCGCCAATCCCAATCATCATACCAAACGACACAAAGTCCTTAGCCACTTCAAAAGGATAGGAGAAACAATACACAATGCCTCCGTTTTTATAAGTGTATGATCCCTGCGTAACTATCCAAGGCTGCATCTCGCGAGAATGAATCACAATCGGAAGATTTCTCTTTTGACTAGCTCAATCATGGAAATGAAGCATTCCTTCTGCGTACGGGCTCAGGTCAAAGTCTCAAAACTTCTTCCTCTTTTTCTCTCCTCATCCTGCTCCTTTTCGATAGGACTTCGCTTATCAATCTATAGTAATCCAAACCAATCTCCGATTGCAACTACACTCTCAGAATAACTCAGCTCTTCCAGCTTTTGGAAAGAATCAAGTTGAATTCATTGCTTTGCGGGTGAAAAGCCCACAGCACTATAATCCGAAAAGTACTGTTCCCCGATATTCTTCGGCTAAATGTACGGCTTTCTCCGAGCTTAAATTGTAACCGATTTCACAAATTCAGTCCCTCCTTCTCGAGAAGCCCTTTTATTAAGTCATCTCTATCGAATCAAAAGATTCGTCATTGTAATGACAGTGCGTGTAAAATATCATCATCTTCTCCCTACTACTTTTCTCTACCATCGCAGTTACACTGCGATTCCTATTTACCAAAATATATTTCGACTAAAGAAAATTTTTAAATAGCATTTATCACGAAATTCTACGCTGTGATTTTGGCACCGAAAATAAATCAAAAAGATAAAACAAAGTTAAATGCAAGGATAGATAAAAATAAAGGGAAGTCTTCCCAAGGGAATACGCCCTTTTTCTCCATTGTGAAAAGATAGGAATAAAACTGAGGGCTGCCATCAAAATTAGCCAAGGACAGTGATATGGAGAAAAACATGCCGGAGGCTATACACGTGCCTTTTCCTTTCGAAAAATTTATACAAAAGCAATAAGAAAAATTCCTAAAGCTCCGTAATCGCATCATGGTAGCTCTGCCAAAAGCGGCACAGATGAGTACAAGTCCATTTCAAAATAGACTTTCTCCGAAAATTTCTTCATAAAAATACATTGCAGCAATTCCCAAAAGGAATTAATGTAAAACCGATATTTTGTGCGGAAAAATTATACCATTGATTATAAAGACAAAGATCAAGGGACTTCGAGAAAATAGCCATAAAGTACACGGAAGAAATATTTCTTCCTATCTTTTGTATGAATAAACCCTCTGTTGAGAGGAAGGCATCGGAAAAGCCAGCCTGATGGTCGGAAAAATATATCAGCTGCATCAAGTGTTTTTCCTTCCGCTGTAGATTGCCATTTCATGATACTCTGTGAAAAGCATAGAGATTCCCATTGTGAAATCACGATAGCAGCATAATGATCTATGAGTCATGGAAACAAGGGGCAAGAAGCTTCATGCAAATCGTGAAACCCCTCCCCTTTTTCTTTTGTGTCCAGTGCAGTCAATGCGGTCATAATATGCGATATCCGCTCCTGCAGGCATATCGCAAAGAGGTCATAGAGTGATAAAATCTCTTCTCGTCCTGCTCAAACGCTGCAGACGAAGCATACCCTGAGACTCATAACCGGCAATCATTCTGGGTTTTAAGTTCACAGAACCATTACCTTCTTTCAGCCAAATCCTCCGGATGGTAGGTGAAAACTTGATTCCGGAAAAGAATCTGCCGAACTTCTTCTCAATTGTACCTTGAAGAGTAGAAGTTTCTTGGATTTCTTCACCTCTTCCACTGAAGAAACTCTTGCCGATACGGAAATCCAGCTTTTCAAAGTCCTCATAACACTTCGTCTTTATAAAGGAAGCACTACAGGAGTTGCATCCTTAGCTGCGTCGCCTTCCGCTACAGGTTCTTCCGTTCCTCTTTAGCGCCGCTCTTTCCTTCCTGCTTCTCCTCTTCCAGCCTTACAATCTGCTCATTTCGGTAATCTTCTCTGCTTCCTTTTCGATTTCCTTCAATCTTTTCTGTCAAATAAGGTGAAGGTTCTCGAAAACCTTTGTTCGGACGGATAAGGGTAAACTCGCTAAGCTGTTCCAAAGGCTCTCTTTTCCGTAGCTGAGCTCTCTAAAATCGTCTTTGCCGTATCCGGCATAAGCTTTCAAAAGAGATGCTCGATTACAATGAACTCCGTCAAATTGTAAAGCACAGTCTTAAGGCGTGGAGCAAGCTCCTCTTCTCTTGCCAAAACCCATGGTTCTGTCTCATCAATATATTTGTTGGAACGTCTAAATATCTCGAAAATAGCAGTAAGCGCGTCGGCAACCTGTGCTCTTCCATCTTTTCAGTAGCCACCCTCGCTTGAAAGCGCACCATTCTTTAAATCTTCATCCACCGGATCTACTGCAGGTTTTTTCTACAACTCCTCAAAATACTTGCTCATCATAATGGTACGCTTCTAGGTTTCCTAAAATGTTCGCAAGCTGAGGTGTAGCGCTCTGCCCAGAGCTCCCAGAGTGCGCCATCATTCTCAAAAGGCATCTCATGCAGAACAAAGAAACGAACCGCATCTACACCAAAGAGCCGAACGAGGTCGTCCGCATAGATTACATTGCCTCTGGACTTGGACATCTTTGTGCCTTCTTCCGCCTTTCCTGCCGCAGTAAGAAGCCATGGGTGTCCGAATACCTGTTGGGTAGAGGAACGTCCAAGCTCATCAGGAAAATAGAGTACAGTAAATCGTATGAAACGAACAATATCCTTTCCGATGAGATGTAAGATCTGCCGTAATATTTTGTAGTTCTCACCGTGTACACCTTCCGTGAAATCATAGCCGATACCGGTAATATGGTTTGTAAGCGCATCAAAGCCACACTAAACTACATTTTTCTCATCGAAATCTACAGGGGATGCCCATGTAAAGGAAGAGCAGGAAACACAAAGATCCTGTAATCGGTTTTAAGAAGTTGTTCACCATCTCATTTTGCAGAAACAGGCTGTATAAACTCAGGGTGAGACTCGATATGCTCATTAAACGAATCGCATACTTGAGACATCTTAAAAAATAGACATCACTCACTCGCCTTTTCCACAGGACGAGTATGCAGTCAGGGCATTTTTCCGTCTACAAGCTGAATCTGTCCGGAAGGATTCACGAGGGGTACAATACCAACCCTCATATTTACCCTTGTAATGTCCCCTTTTTCATACATCTTCCGGAACATCCTCTGAACTTGCTTCTCGTGATATGGCTCCGTTGTACGCATGAATTTATCGTAGGAAGTATTCATCAAATCAAAAATACTCTGAATCTCTCCTACAACTTCATCGACAAACTCTTTCGAGTGTCTTTCCGGCGTCCTTCGCCTTTCCTCTATCTTCTGTCCATGCTCATCGGTTCCGGTCATAAAAACACATCATATCCCTCGTAGCGCTTAAAACGTGCCATCGCATCCGCAAGGATAATTTCATAAGTATTTCCGATATGCGGTTTTTCGGATGCATAAGCAATCGCCGTGGTAATGTAGTATGGTTTTTCTTTCCATGGACTCTCCTTTTTTCTTCCCTTTTCAACTGCTCGGCCCCATTCTTTTCTTCTTTAATGGTAAGCGAAAAAATAACGATTCTAGTCTAGCATAGATTTTTACGTTAGTCAATCTTTCCCGATTTATCTAAAGTCAATCTTATAGCCAAAGAAAAGGCTTACCTAATAAAAAGTCTTTCTGTTTTGTCTTTTCTTGATTTAAGAGAAAAGATATGAGCTTAAACATTCGCTTTAGAGATGAGACGTCTCTTCGGTATACAAAAATGGTGCGGAATCCCGCACCACTCAATATCTCACTTACCTAGACATTATTCCTTTTTGATTTATTTCTCCAAGCTATTCCTTAGAAAGAGCGTCTGCCGCATCACTTGCAGCATCTTCTGCTTTGGCTGCCACTTCTTCTACCTTGGCTGCACCTCTATCCCTACGGATTTTGCGTCTTCCGCCACCTGCTCCACAGTACTGCTTGCAGCATCCTTTGCCTTCTCAGCAGCATCCTTTGCCTTCTCAGCACATTCTCTACCTTTTCTGTCACGTCAGCCTTCAAAGCCTTCAGCTTTTCCTGGATTTCGGCAATCTTAGCCTGAGCAGCATGAATCTCGTCTACGAAGTCTTTAAAACCCTTCTGTGAGGCGCATTCTGAAAATCTTCAAAATACTTCTTACAGATCTTCCCGTAAACAGCAGAAATCTTCCTTTCTTCATCTGAATCGTGGAGTTGAACTTAGCAGTATCTGCCATTTCCTTTCCTTTGCACTACTTCACTGGCTTGCACCGAAATCTTCTTTCCAAAGTTCATCAAAATCCCGAGGCACCTCCTACCGTAACTTTACAAATACTTCTTCATTCTAACATTTATTTTCTTAAAAATTCAAATTAATATGAGTATTTTTATTATTATTAAAAATCATTAAAACGAAACTTCCTGCTCCTTTGAATTTTCTCGACAAAAACAATATAAAAACCCGAGAGGAATCCATTCCGATTCCTCTCGGAGTTCTTTTACTATATAAACTGTCACAGATAAACATTGCAACAGCATAGTCTCTCTATTCATACTCGCAAAATGAGCATCGCATATTCCTAATTATTACTTTCTGTTGAAAGCTTACCGAAACCGGGATAGCAAGCACCCTCACTAAGCTCCTCTTCAATACGAAGAAGCTGGTTATACTGCTACTCTCTCGGAACGAGAAGGAGCACCGGTCTTGATCTGGCAGGTGTTTAATGCTACGCAAGGTCCAATAGTGGTATCCTCCGTCTCTCCGGAACGGTGAGAAAGTAGCGTGTATCCTGCCTTGAGCCATCTTGATAGCCTCCTAAAGTCTCGGAAACGGAACCGATCTGGTTTAGCTTAATGAGAATGGAATTTCGCATCCAAAGCTTGATTCCTTTGGAAAGACGCTCTGTATTGGTTACGAAAAGGTCATCCCCAACGAGCTGAACCTTATCTCCAAGCTCCTTCGTCATCTTCTCCCAGCCTTCCCAGTCTTCCTCATCGAGTCCATCCTCGATAGAGTAAATCAGGTACTTCTCTACTAAAGGACTTCCAGTGAGCAATCAGCTCATCGGGTAAAATCCTTTCGGACTTCGGCTGATGATAGAAAGCCCTTACCCTTTTCGCTCTTCCACTCGGAGGCTGCATCCATAGCCAGAACGAAAGTCCTTACCCGGCTCGTACCCTGCTGCCCTGATTGCCTTTTAAAGATGTGCTCAATCGTATCTTCATCGGAAGCCAAGTTCGTGCGAAACCACCCTCGTCACCTACTGCAGTGGTATTTCCTCATCCTTTAAGATCTTCTGAAGAGCGTGGAATACCTCAGTACCCAGCGAGACCCTCACGGAAGGAAGGGCGCCTGCCAGCATAATCGCATAATTCCTGTGTATCAACAGGGTTTGTAGCGTGTGCTCCACCGTTTAAGATGTTCATCATCGGAACAGGAGACGGTTTCCGTTTTACCGCCTAAGGAAGCGATAAAGGAATATCTAAAAGCATTGGCTGCAGGCCTTGCAGGTTGCGATAGAAACAGCAAGGATAGCATTAGCACCGAGCTTGGACTTATCCTTTGTTCCGTCAGCTTCAATCATAGCACGGTCTACTGCATAGATATCCATCGGATCCATGCCAGTAAAACATCATTAATAATAGTATTAATATTTTCAGCAGCCTTGAAACACCCTTTCCGCCGAAACAGGACTTATCGCCGTCACGAGCTCGAGTGCCTCCAGAACTCACCGGTGGAGGCACCTGACGGTCACAGTACCTCTTCAACAGTTCCGTCAGTTAAGGTAACCTCCGCCTCAGCGGTAAGATTTCCTCTGGAGTCAATAATCTCTCTTCAATGACCTTCTCAATCTCTAAGTAGCTCATTATGCCCTCTCTTTCTTATGCGATCCTTTTGCATAAACCACTTTACCTTTTTATTTCAAGGCGATATACGCCTTAAAAACCGTAGACTTATCATGTAGGAAAATCTTCTCCACATCATAAAGAACCTTCCTAATAGTATGGATTGTCTAATTTTGTGTCAAGGCGGAAAGTTCTCAAACGACGCAGAAAGAGTTCTGTAAACTACAGGAAAGTTTGAGAAAGCTCCTAAAAAGCCTCCACTCCTCTGTCTCGTCCACGTAATCCTGAAAAACTTCCACATCGAGACCTTCTTTTGAAAGTCTTTCACGTGTCCCTTGGTCATAGCCGATTTTCCACATGACTCCCTCCGGAAAAACGCTTCCCCTCCTTTGCAATTCTTCTATAATCAAGTAGTCCTCCGCCGTCCAGAGCTGGACAGGGCTCGTGAAGAGCAACTTCCGCATCAGTGTTTCTATTACATCACTCCTTATGGGTGGATTGGAAACCAAAATGTCAAGCGAAATACCTTTTTCTTCCATAAAAAGAAGGAAAGCGCATCAAAAAGGTCCAGATTCCAGAAAATGCACGGAAGAGATTAAGCCCATTGCTCTCGTATTCGATTGGATCCGGTTCTCTTTTGCTAAAGCACAGAGCATTGCCATTCTTCTTTGCTTTTCCTGTTCTGAGCCTCCTGTAGTTTTCTTTTGCGACTTCCAACGCTTTATCCGACTTATCGAAGCAGTACAGTTTTGCAGTGCAGATGCCAGAGTGAGGTGATACAGCCCGAGCCGATGCAGAGGTCCAGGATACTAAGTGCTTCGCATCCGGCAACTCCTACACTTTCGTCTGTTAATTCTATTTTCTTACCGCTTCTCTTATCTTGCTCTCGAGACTTTTCATTTTTCTTCTTCCTCCAAAATGCGCTCACAATGCACTCCGTATCTTGCCTTGGGCTAAGCACATTTTCATTGACCAAGAAAAAGAAAAGCTCGAAGAACTCTTGTCTACCGAGAATTTGAAGGCGAATCGATGAGTCCTTTTCGAGAAAAGAGACAGTTGAAGCAGAATCCAGCTCTTCATCAGCATGAGAAAAGCGCTAAATCTCGGTAACTCGCGAGACGAAAGTGCCAGTACTCTTCTGCTCTTTTCCTATATAGGGTAAAACCGCCTCTCTTTTTCTAAAAGATGTCCTTTGTATCCAAAAAGGCTTCCTGTAAAAGAGTCTTAAGTCAACTCTGCCTCTTCTACACCGGCTTCTTTCAGGGCGGAAGAGCATATTTTTCCAAATCAAAGAGAAGAAAAATGATGCTTTTGCCCTTTCTCATCTTGACTCTAAAAACTCTTCTTTCCAGACTATTTGCCATCTTTTCTTTCCCATCTTTGCTCTTTCCATCTTTTTCTTTCCCGTCGTCTCTCAAACCTGTCCTTTTCTCTCCGGCAATTTCTATATCGAGTATTGCCCAAGCCCTATATTTTCACCTACTTTTATCAAAGTTTCATCCACTTTTATCATCAAAAGCTTTATATTTCCTTTATGGCTTTTCGGAAAAATGTTCTCTCTGAAATGCCTCGATCAAGACCTTTTCCTCAGCAATGGCTGCTTCCACCTCTTCGGCATCAGGCTCTTTTCGTCGTCAGGCCCTGCATCCACATACCGAGGGATAAACGAATGCCGCGTTAGCATTTGTCCACCATACCCACGAGGGCAGAGTACCTCACGCTGATGCCCGGCAATCACGGGAATAAGGAGGAAGACGCGCCGACCTTCAATCCACAGGCTGTCAGAGTGCAGGAAACATAAACAAAGAAAAATGGAAATCATCATCACGCAGACGATAAAGCTCGTTCACGCAGCGCTTTATGCTCCTTTGGAGAAAGAAGAACATTTTCCCACGGTGAGATCAGAAATCCGTGCTCCCACACAGTTTGATACACTTTATGCTACACTTGGTACTCGAAAGGTCCTCCGGATGTCCTTTCGCGAAATCAACTGATATAAATAATAAAAATGAGGATACGAAGCAGTCCCTCCAAAAGGCGAAGCATCGAGGTGCAATCAGGAGGACTGTCTTTAGGAAATTCAACATGTATGTGGTCAGGAGTGCTACAAAATAGTGCAGCAACAAGGAAGACCATCACAAGAGCCGAGTAAAGACCTGCTCAAGCTTGTATCGCCGAGTGTACCCATCGCTTTTCAATGGCTCGCATCCAGGCCTTCATCATCCTCATAAAAACTTTTGCACTATGACAAGCATTTCATTCCTAAAAGCCATGAGTCGTAAAAAGAAACAATTCCTCTTAAAAGGGGAGCTTCAAAAGGATATTTGTCCGTAAGGGAAAGGTACTCGCTTTCCATAACATCCGATTTCTCCGCTTGGCTTCCGAACCGCAACGGGTATTTCTCTCCGTTTTCTCATCGATACCTTCTATCCGCCTGTCCGCCTATTCCGCTATATACCTGTTTAGCTCAATCTTTTCCTCTCTATCTTTACCCTACGCTTTTTCTGTTTTTACTTACACTTTTTATAAATCTATTTAATTTATAGTTCTACTACTCTGTAAGCAACGGGTATGCTGTACAAATTCTTATGCATTTGGTTCTATCTGTTCTATCATTCTAATGATACTTCTTCCTTCATACAATAGAGTCAAGCCATACTATCTCTATTTTATGAAAAAAGTGAACAAAAGAAAGAATCGGCGCAAACGATCAGAACAGAAAAAGCCAGAGCCTGAACGCCAGTGCTGCTACTATCAGGGATGCCCTGATCTTAACCGTCCATCACGTGTAGTCTTTAACAACCTCCACTCGTGTACATAGAGTTCGCTACAACGATATCCGGATGCTCATGTTACGATTGAGAAAACCGTCACATGGTGCTGCTTTCCTTTTCGGTAGCAATCAGAGCTTTAAGTTCTGTCACACGAATTTCAATGTGTGCTGATATTGCTCTACATGATAAAAATGATGAAACCCACTTTGCCATATCTACTTACTATGCGACCACTAAAGCAGAAAGATACAACAGGGAGCAAAAGTCAAAAAGAATATATCGCCAGTAAAAACGGAGAAAAGTAAAAACTCAAAAATGGCAATTACAAAACAAGAAAAGATAAATATAACCGATTGGAATGAGCAAGATAAAGCGGAAAGAGTGGCGAAAAGCATGGGCAGAACATTACAAACAAATATCTTGAGAAAACCAGCATCAGGACAAAGTGGATCATCGCTCTTAGCAAAAGACAAGGCATAGAACAAATACCGACCATTCATTTTAGGGTGTCAACACCCAAATGGAAAAAGGAGCATAACTACAGAATAGAGGAATATCAGTCGAAAATCAAACATCAAAATATGATTTTGAAGAAATCTCAAGAAGAATAAAGGCAGCTAAACTGATAAGAGGAATGGGAAAAGACAGAAAGTGAAAATATAAAAGTCCAACCCTTAACCAAGAAAATCTATTATCAGTTTTGGAAGTCTTATCCGTAAAAATGCATATAACAATAATTCAGACTTGGAAAAATATATTGAAAGTTATCAATTACTCAAAGAGAAAAACATTACCCAAGTGTCAATCAATTAAAGAGAGCATTACTCGATTTACGAGATAAATTATGAGGTCACAAGAGCATAAAGATACCGGAGAGAAGTGAGCAAGCAGAAAAAGTTAAGACATGATAGAGCAGTTACAGGAACAAGAAAAAGCGACTATCACAGGTAAAGAAAACAGAGTTAGAACTATAATACTAAGTGATGCTATAAGATTTAATATAAACAAAATTTGAATTTGGCGGAGAATAGAAAATGAAAGTATTTCTTGAAAAATAAAGAATACCTCAAAAAGGTGTTACTTCAAAATATATATTAGCAACAGTAGGGGTTCATGTTATTTGGGTTTGCGCGGTATTTCAGAAATGGATTGATGTGTACAAAGCAATTATTTCAATGATTTTTCAACAACAATGTTGTAAGTGTTTGGCAGATTATCATATGGATTTTGCTTGGAACAATAATATCAGTTTATTCTAAATCTCCTTTGAGCATCTATTAACACATTTTCGTTCTTGATTAGTATGCTGATGAGGGGTATTATTTATATTACAATTATGTTTTAGATTTTCTGAAAACTTATATGATGATATGGGTAGTGATTGCTTGTGTATCCTTTTATGGCATGTGCTGGTATGCAAAGGAAGGGTACCCAGCTGTTCTGGAACAATTATTGGGTGTTATTTGCTCAGGCTTTCAATCATAATCCCCTACAAAAGGCATATGTATGTGACCTTATGGAGGTATAACATGGATAATAGGTATTCTAATCTTGTATAGAAAAGCCAAAAAGAATTTCGTTTCCAATTAGGAGTATCCGTTATAGTTGCATTTATATTTCAATTGAGTTGTCCACATTAGATAACTAAAAATCCTAGCTTTGTAAAAACAATTTTAATAAAAACTAACAGAAACAGTAAATCAAGGTTTACTGTTTTCTTGTCAAGTGAAAATATCCTACAGAAAAGCATCACATTATAAAAG